>ULQM01040258.1_pt1 | contig 111149 bp, 107 predicted proteins | sample 1954451 | NCBI WGS metagenome assembly ULQM01 (sample SAMEA4835655, study PRJEB28245) | human gut metagenome | biome: gut microbiome; material: fecal sample | place: Denmark | collected 2008 | reverse complement strand
AAGAAAACAAATAATCCGAACCCATCTCCGATTAAGAAGATCTGGTTCGGATTATATTGGTTTGGTGCGGCAGATGGGACTTGAACCCATACGCTCGCGCACACGCCCCTCAAACGTGCCTGTCTGCCAATTCCAGCACTGCCGCGCACTTGTTCAGTATAAGGGCACAGGGCAAATTTGTCAATATCTTTTTCAAAATTTGTACATTCCTTTTCAGAGCGTTTTCTCGCCGAGCAAAACCCGAATCATTTCATCGCCCCGTGGGACAAAGATCCCCGTTGCCCGCGCGCTTTCTTCCGTGTAACGCACGCACTTCCCGACGATCTCATCCGTGCTGCGATACAGTGCAAACGGCACGGGGTCTCCCGTATGCGTGCGCAGAGCGAGCGGCGTCGGATGATCCGGCAGCACAAGCGCTGCATACGCTTCTCCGCTCTGCTGCAAGTAGCTCAGCACGGGACCGATGATCTTTTCATCGATCTGCTCGATGGAATACACCTTTTCCGAGACCTGGTTTTGGTGGCCACACTCGTCCGGTGCTTCTACATGGATGTACACAAAATCCGATCCGGTCTCAAACGCTTCAATCGCTGCGCGACCCTTCGCTGCAAAATCGGTATGATAGTTTCCCGTTGCGCCGGGAACATGCAACACGCGCATTCCGGAACAAATACCGATACCCTGAATCAAATCGACGGCCGAAATCACTGCGCCGCGCAGACCGTACAGGGAAAGAAACGGCCTCAACGCAGGCTTGCGTCCCTCACCCCAAAACCAGATCGCATTCGCGGGATTCTTCCCCTGACGGATTCGTTCCCGATTCACGGGATGGTCTTTCAGCGTTTCATACGCATAGCGCATCATCTCGCGTAGCAGCGCCGCATTTTGTCCCTCCGGCAAACGCCCCGCAGTCGTCTGGCCGGAAATATCGTGCGGGGGTGTCAATTCGGCCCCGGTCTTTCCGTGCTTCAGCACAAGGCATTGCCGGTACGAAATGCCCGGATACAGATGCAGCGTTTCACAGGAAAACTTTGCGTTAATATGCTCCACGAGCTGCCGCGATTCTTCCGAAGAAATCTCCCCGGCGCTGTAATCCTCCATAACGGCATTTTCAAGGCTGTCACCGGACAGCGTTACAAAATTGCAGCGATAGGTCACGTCGTCCAAGGCGAGATCAATGCCGATACTCGCGGCTTCAAGAGGCGACCGCCCCGTATAGTATGTACGCGGGTCATACCCGAACACGGACAGGTTGGCCGTATCGCTGCCGGGCTTCATGCCAAGCGGAACGTTTCGCACCAGCCCCATCCGTCCGCGGCTCGCCATGCGATCCATATTGGGATGCTCCGCCGCTTCGAGCGGCGTTTGGCCGCCAAGCGCTTCAACCGGCGTGTCGGCCATGCCGTCGCCGAGAAAAATGACATACTTCATTCGCTTTTCTCCCGAAAATACTGATACAGCTGACAGGTCATGCCGCCATTGCTGAGCTTTCTGCGTTTGTCCGCCCGCTTTCCGTAGACGCGCTCAAACTCCGGAAACGCCGTAATGATGTTGACCGACCAATGCTTGAACGGTAAAAATGTATCCCGCATCTCACGATACAGTTCCGAAACCGCCTTGCGATCCATCAGCCGCTCTCCATACGGCGGATTGCACACGATCACGCCGCTAGACTGCGCATCGGCAGAAAACTCGGAAAGCGGACGCACCGCCCAATCGAGCATGACACCGGCTTTTTTCGCGTGTTTTTTGCACAGCTCGATGCAGTGCGGGTCGATGTCGCTGCCAAGAATTTGCAGTTTCGTTTTTCGAATACTGTCCCGCGCCTCTTCGCGCGCCTGCATCCAAACAGCGTTCTCGACAAAATGCCAATTCTCGGCTGCAAACGACCGCAGCAGTCCCGGCGCCCGGTTTTCCGCGATCATCGCAGCCTCGATCGGCATTGTGCCGGAGCCGCACATGGGGTCGATGAGCGGCTGATCCGCATGAAAGCGCGACAGCAGCACGACCGCAGCGCCCAATGTTTCCGACAGCGGGGCCGGGACGTTATAGGTGCGATAGCCGCGACGCGACAACCCGGCGCCGCAGCAGTCGAGTGCGAGCGTCACCTGGTCGCGCAGGATACCGACCTCGACAATGATCTCCGCGCCCGTCTCCGGGATCGTCGTGCAGCGATAACTCTCGCGTAGCTTTTCAACAACGGCTTTCTTCACGATGCTTTGGCAATCCGAAACGGAGAACAGGGTGCTTTTGGCCGACTTCCCATTGACATGGATATTGGAATCGGGTCTGAGGTACCGTTTCCAATCCACGCGTTTCGTTCCCTCAAACAATGCGTCAAAGCTCGTCGCCGGAAACTCCGCCGCGACCATCAGTACGCGCTCTGCCGTGCGCAGCCAAAGCAGCGCTCGTGCCATGGCGTCATAACCGCCTTCAAAGACGACGCGCGCATCCTCCGTCGCAACGACCTCGATCCCAAGCCGCCGAAGCTGGAAATTGACCGTGGATTCCAATCCCATTTTGCAGGTCGCTATAAACCTCATGGCTGTTCCTCCCGAAAAGGTTCAAACTTGGCAAGCGCGTTCTTCAGGCGGATCGGCGTGACCTTGTATGCCTGACAGAGCTCCTGCTGCGCAACGTTCTGTCCGTCTAGCTGCCGCCCGATGAGTTCGAGCGCAGCCGCAAAGGAGCTTTGCTGGTTCACGGAAATGCGGGGATACCGGCCCTCAAACTGCTCGAGATACCGTTTCAGCACCTGCATGGCGAATTTTGCGGCCTGCTCCTGTCCGTTCATCGTCAGGCGCTCGGCAAGAAACCGCAGGATATTTCCATACGATTCCGGCATATCATTGGGCAGAAGCATCACGCTGACGCTTCCCTGCACCCACTGCGATCCCAGATAGGCCATATACGGTTCTTTCGCATTCAGGCGTTTCAGCAGTCCCAACGTTTCCCGTTTGAGTCCGTCCGGCTGATCCGTTCGAAGCAGGAAACTCCGAAGTTCGTATTCCGCGCGGCGATCTCCCATGAGAAAGTAAAACGACAGGATCGCACGTTTGGTCTTCTCATCCTGCACGGTGAGCGCCCAATTCAGCAGATCGCGAAAACTCTGTTCCTGCTCCCACTTTTTCCGCAATTCCGATTCGGGAAGCGAAAACAGGCGATTCACATGGTTTAGCCGACGGAGCATTTCCGGCAGCGGGACCCGATAGGCCAACGACCAATACGCGGGTCTCGATTGCGCACCGTCCTGCGCATTCTTCAATGCGAGCAGATAGTAGTGTGCGACCGTATCCCGCGGGTCGATGCGCAGCAGCTTCCGATAGCATTTCTGCGCTTCCTCGTATGCTTCCATCTGCCGCGCGCAGTACCCCATTTGGTGCAGCACGTTCGTATCGTAGGGCGCGATCGCATACAACTGCGCCAACGTATTCTTTGCCGCTTCCAAGCGTCCGAGCTCCAGCTGCAGCACAGCGATGCTGCTCAACGTCTCGGGCCGTTCTTCCCGCTCGGAATGCATCCCGTCGAGCAGGGCGAGCGCCTCCTCTTCCTTCCCTTCCGCGTGCAGCAGGAGGATCCGGTTGCATAGCGCGGCTCTGTTCTGCGGATCCTCCGCAAGAACGATATCTGTGGTCTCCTTCGCGCCCTTCCTGTCGCCTGCGCAATACTGCGCGACCGCAAGCAGATTCCATGCGCGCCAGGCGGCCGGCACCTCGTGCAAGTGCTCTTTGAGCAGCCCGACGGCAATCTCCGTCTCGCCCGCATCGAGCAGATGTTTTGCCCGGGTACAGATCGTCAACGTGTCAAAATCCTCGTCATCCGAAATGCCCGTTGCCTCCGCGAGCGCATCGTCGTCGTCCAGCATGTCAAGAAAATCTTCGGCGTCATAGGCATAGGTGCCGTCAGGATCAAGCCGCAAATACGTTTCCAGGCTCTCGGAGGCATAGTCGAACTCGTGCATGCCGAAATAATTGCACGCAATGCCGAAAAAGCATTCCGGCGCTGGTTCATACATGCTGATATATAACAGCAGCAGGCGGTTGCTCTCCTCGTATCGCTGCATCTGGTACAGCAGCTCCGCAACGGCAAGGCAGGAATCCACATTGGACGGATCGCTCTCATACGCCTGCCGATAGCGGCACAGCGCGGACAGCAGATCGTTTTTCTCCATCTGCTTTGCACCGCGCTTCATATAAAACGCCGTTTCCTGACGAAACGGGATGATTTTTCCGTTAGCTTTCTTCTCGGTCATGTTTCTCCACGCTCTGCGCCGCGTCCAGCAGAGCAGTCAGGCTTTGTCTGTCAAAGTGGTACGTCTTTCCGCAGAACTGGCAGCTGACGTCCGCACAGCCGTCCTGCTCGATCATTGATGTCAGCTCGCTCGCGCCCACGCTGATGAGCGCACGCTCGATCCGTTCCCGTGAACAGTCGCAGCGATACTCGGGCGCATACGTTTGAACGACCTTCGGCTCCATCCCTGCAAGGATCCCGTTCACGGCGTCCAGCAGTTCCTCGCCTTCATCCAGTTTTGCGCTGAGTTTTGCTATTTCCTCTGAACGCGCAGTGAGCGTCTCGATTACCGTTTCCTCGCAACCCGGCAGCGGTTGGATCAGCATTCCTGCGGCCGAGCGCACTTCTCCGGTCTCGATCTCCAGCCGTACTCCCAGATACACAAGCGACGGCTGCTGCTCGCTTGCGGTAAAATACTCTGCAAAATCAACCGCGATCTCACCGGAAACAAGGTTGCACACTCCGACATAAGGATCGCCGAAGCCGAGATCGCGAACAACGGTCAACTTGCCCGTGTGTCCGACATAGCCCGCAACATCGAGCTTGCCCGCTGCCGTCGGCGGCAGCTCCACCTCCGCGTCCTGCACGCAGCCCTTAACGAATCCTCCCGGCATGGCGGTGCAGACCATGGAGCCGGCATACCCATCGCCCTTGATGATTGTCGATACGCGGTCGTCCGCATTTTTCAGGCGCGATCCCATCATGGAAGTCATCATGAGCTGCCTGCCAAGCGCAGCGGTCGCAACGCGAGACGTATTGTGCAGTTCGCGCATCCGCCGCACCATTTGCAGGCCGTCGATCGCGCACACCTGCACCTGTTCATCCGCGCACAGCATATGATAAATCTTGTCTTTCATTCCTCGTTCCTCCTTGCGGCAAATTGGATGCGCTCGCTTGTCTCGGCGGGCGCCGCGTCCGTAAGCGCTTCCGTGATCGAAAGCAGGGAAAAGCCGCTGCGCTCCAGCAGCGCCGCTAATTCCTCCGTCCGATGCGCACGCTGGATATGTCGCTCGTCAAAGCGCCGATACCGTCCCCGGCCGTCCGGCACAAAAAAGTGCAGCCGCATCTCCAAAAGCCTGGATGCGGGGTCGTACATGTTTTCCCAAAGATAGGTGCATTCTGCACGGTCCTCGCCCATCGTATTGCAGCCGAGCACATGCTCAAGCTTATACGCACTCGAAACATCGAACAGTAGCAGACCGCCTGGATGCAGCGCCGCATGCGCCGATCGAAAAAAACTGTTCACCGCACGCTCGTCCGTCAGATAGTTCACGCCGTCACAGCAGCAGACGACCGCATCCGCTCTGCGGTGTACCGCGATCGAGCGCATATCCATATGCACAAACGGGATCCGCAGTCCTGCCCGCATCGCTTTTTCGGAAGCGAAGCGCAGCATATCCTCGGAGCAGTCCAGTCCGGTGAGATCCATGCCTCGCTCTGCAAGTCGGACGGTGATCGCTCCCGTTCCACAGGCACAGTCGATTACACGGATCCGATCGTCATGGACAACATCGCCATACCGTTCGATCAGGCGCACAAGCGAATCCGTCCAACGGTCATAATCAACGTCCTGCATGAGCGTATCATACAGCGCCGCCATGCCGGTATAGCAGCCGCTCTCCATCCATCCGTTCTCCTTCCCGCACAAATAGATAATAGTATATTTTACACCCAAATGCCATTCTGCGCAATTCCCAAGCATAGCTTTCCTTGAGCGGTTTTCAAATTGCGCTTCCACTGCGCGGCGCACGTTCGGTGTGCAAGTATACAATTGACAAACGGAGCGGAATTTAGTAAAATTTAAATAAATAAATTGGTGTACTTTATACACTCAGGAGAAGTCAGTTATGAAACAGTATCGCGTTGCCGTTGTCGGCGCCACCGGAATGGTCGGCCGGAAGTTCCTTCAAGTGCTCGAGGAGCGCAAACTTCCCGTCTCGGAGTATTTCCTCTTTGCTTCCGCAAGAAGCGCGGGTAAACAGCTCCCCTTCATGGGCAAAACCTACACCGTCCGCGAGCTGACCGACGATGCCTTTCAAGATCTCGGCATCGATATCGCGCTTTTCTCTGCGGGCGGAGAAACCTCGCGGCATTTTGCGCCCATCGTGGCTGCGTCCGGCGCTGTCGTGATCGATAATTCCAGCTGCTGGCGAATGGATCCCGACGTGCCGCTCGTTGTTCCGGAAGTCAACCCGGACGCCATCCCCGGCTATAAGAACAAGGGGATCATCGCGAACCCGAACTGTTCGACCATTCAGGCGATGGTCGTTCTGAAGCCGCTTGCCGACGCTTACGGTCTGAAGCGGGTCGTATATTCAACCTATCAGGCGGTATCCGGCGCGGGGCAAAAGGGCTACATGGATCTCGTCAACGGTCTGAAAGGCGAAGCGCCGCAAAAATTCCCACACCCCATCGCGGGCAACTGCCTGCCGCACATCGACGTTTTCCTCGACACGGGGTACACGAAAGAAGAGCAGAAAATGATCGACGAAACGAGAAAGATCCTTTCACTGCCCGAACTGCGCGTGACGGCGACCACCGTGCGCGTACCGGTCTACCACGGTCACAGCGAGAGCATCAATGTGGAGTTTGCGCGGCCCTTCGAGCTTGACGAGCTGCGTGCCGTGCTTGAAAAAGCGCCGGGGCTCATCGTGCGTGACGATCCGAAACATAACGTTTACCCCATGGCTATTGAAGCAGCCGACACGGATCCCGTGTATGTGGGCAGGATCCGCCGCGACTTTTCCGTGGACAGCGGCGTAAATCTCTGGTGCGTTGCGGACAATATCCGCAAGGGCGCTGCGACCAACGCAGTACAGATTGCTGAGGAACTGATTCGACAGTGGGAGGCGTAAACGTATGTCTATTTTTCAAGGCTCTGCCGTCGCGATCGTTACCCCTTTCCGTGACGGCGCTATCGATTTCACCGCGTTCACGCGGCTGATCGAACTGCAAATTGCAAGCGGTACCGACGCCATCGTCGTCTGCGGGACGACGGGCGAGTCCGCGACCATGACCGTTGACGAACGGCTGAGTGTGATTCAGTTCGTCGTTGAACGGGTCAACGGCCGTGTTCCCGTGATCGCCGGAACCGGCGGAAACTGCACCGAAACGGTAATCGAGAGCAGCCGCTCTGCAGAAGCGATCGGCGTAGACGGTCTTCTCATCGTTACCCCGTACTACAACAAAACCACGCAGGCGGGTCTTGTCGCGCACTACAATGCCGTTGCCGACAGCGTTGATCTGCCGATCATCGTCTACAACGTGCCTTCGCGCACGGGGCTCAATGTGCTGCCCGCCACGATGGCGGAGCTGATGCGGCACGAGAATATCGTCGGCGTCAAAGAAGCGAGCGGCAACATCGAGCAGATCGTCAACCTGGCTGCGCTCTGTCCCGACTGTGATATTTACGCCGGAAACGACGATCACGTTCTGCCCGTGCTCAGCATCGGCGGCAAGGGCGTCATTTCCACGATCGCGAACGTCATGCCGGAGGCCATGCACGGTCTCTGCGAAGCTTTCTTCAAGGGCGATTTGGCGCTTGCGCGTGAGATCCAAATCCAGATGATCCCCCTGTGGAAAGCCGCGTTCTGCGAAGTCAACCCTATCCCCGTCAAGGCGATGATGGGACTTATGAAGCTGTGCAGCCCCGATGTGCGCCTGCCGCTCGTCCCGCTGTCCGAGTCGAATCTGCGTCTCGTGACGGAAACGCTGCGCGCCTATGAGCTGATCTGAGGGCGACGGTCATGATTCGGATTCTGATCAACGGGATCTGCGGCCAAATGGGTCATGCCATCTACAATGCCGCCGCAGAATCCGACGAGTTTTCCATCGCGGCAGGTGTTGACTGCGCGCCCGGCGCCGGGTTTGATTGCCCCGTTTACGCGCGTTTTGAGGATGTTCGGGAGGCGTTCGACGTCATCATCGACTTTTCTGTCCCCGCTGCACTTGAAAACGAATTACAGTATGTTCGTGCGCGCAAGATCCCTCTCGTTATCGGCACCACCGGCTTGACCGACCGGCTGCTGCGGCAGATAAAGAGTACCGCAGAGCTCGCGCCGGTCTTCCAGACCGGCAACATGTCTCTCGGCGTAAACCTTCAAATGTCGCTCGTCCGGCGCGCTGCCGCGACCCTTGGTTCTGCGTTTGACGTTGAGATCGTCGAACGCCACCATCGCAAAAAGGTGGATGCGCCGAGCGGTACCGCGCTCATGCTTGCGGACAGCATTGCTTCGGAACTGCCCGATGAACTTGAATATGTCTACGGCCGCCATGAAAAAAACAAGCGCCGCACGGATCATGAGATCGGATTTCACTCCGTGCGCGGCGGAACCATCGTCGGGGAACACGAGGTGTCCTTTATCGGGAAAGACGAAGTCGTTGAGATCACGCATCGCGCCTACAGCAAACGCGTGTTTGCAGAGGGTGCGCTGCGCGCAGCCAAGTACCTGATGGGAAAGGCGCCGGGGCTCTACAACATGCAGAACATCGTCACCGAGCACGACATCGTCTCGCACATTTCCTCGCTGGACGGCCAATCCGTCGTTTTCGTTTCGGTTGAAAATGCCCGTGCCTCTTTCGCTTCTGATGTTTTGTCCTGCGTGGCCGCGCACGGCGTATTTATTGACATGATCTCCTATGCCGCTCCGTTTGGCACAACATCGTCTATCGGCTTCTCCATGCCGGAAAGCAGTCTGTCCGATGCGCTGAACGCATTGCGCGAGTTCTTCGGTGCGCCGACGATCCACACGGAAAACAACATGACCAAGATCACGATCGAGGGCAGCGGCATGGCGCTTCGGCACGGCATCGCCGCAAAGCTCCTCTCACTGCTCAATGCAGCGGATATTTCGGTAAGTCTCATCACCACGAGTGAGACAAAGATCGAGCTTTGCGTCGCGCACAAACATGCGCTCGCTGCGGTTTCTGCGATCGAAGGAAACTTCCTATCAGAGGTATAACGGGGTTCTACGCCAATAGAACCGGAAGCAGATGGATTCTGTGTTCCGGTTCTTTGTGTTTTGGGATAATACGCATCCCTGTCGGCGCTTTGCGACGCGTTTTGGTTATTCCTCCGCGACCCAGGCGTTCGGCGGCATCGTGGTTTTCGTGTCGGCCCCGCTGCAAATGCTCTCGACCGCATCCGCGATCCCGGCCGCAAGATACGGTATGGCTGCAAACGCCTGCTCCAGCGTGTTTGCGTTATGGCCGACCTCGACAAGCAAACAGTGCGGCGCAATATGCTGATTGTATCGTCCCGTCTTAACGCGTACATTTCGCGTCAGGCGCGGGTCGATGGTATTCAGATACGCTGTGATCTGCTCCGCAAGGGCATGATTGCTCTCAAAATCCGGCATTTCGTCAAATCCGGTCCCCATCGCGCCCTCCCCCGTCCCGACGACAAACATCATACGCGCGACCTGCTTTCCGTCAATCGTTACAAAATCTGTACTCTCGGAAACGTTATTACCGTAAGCGTCGCGGTGCAGATCAATGTACAAGATCAGAGACGGATACTCATCGCGATACTTCCGCATGGTCTGCTCCGATCGACTATAAGAGGAGGACAGCTTTGGCGGTTCATGGTTTGTTGTATCGTGCAGCACACAGATACCATAGCGCTTGCGCAATTCTTCCGCGAGCCGTTCGCCGACGGCTACGACGTTTTTTCCATTATCCTTCGTTCGCCAGCTTCCGCTCGGCGTATAGGGATTGTTCTCTGTCGGAAAATACGCCTCCGTTGCATGCGTGTGATAGATCAGCACGAGCGGTTCATTCTCAGGCGTAGGCGTGGGGCGCGGACTTTGACTTTGCGGCGGAGCTTGCGTTTCCGTTGGCCGTACCTTCACCGAAAACGCTGGATCTGCGGGGCGGGTCATTGCCGCAGCCGCACTCTCCTGCGGTGTTTGCGTTTGCGCCGCAAGCGAGACGAATCCCGGAAGCGACATCGCCAGCAGGCCTATATTGGTCCGCGGCCATGCGAGCGCCGCCATGCCAAGGACGCAAAGCAATGCACAGACTGCGAGCGTCAATGCCGCGCGCTGCGTTTCCGACAGGAACGATTTTGCCATATTCAAGCGGCGCTGGGGCGTGCGCGTCCTCTTGCGCTTCAAAGCGTCCCCCTCCTCTCGGCTTTCTCTTCAGCGGTACAAGGCCCGCAATAGCCCGTACATCTCGCCATGCAGCGCCCGGTTGATCGATCTTGAAAGCAGTCCCGCCGCACGGCGAAGCAGCGTGTCGATCTCCTTTGGCGTAACGATCAGTGCGCCGTAGCGCTCCTTTACCGTCTGTTCGATCGCGCTCTCCAATGCAGACGTATCTCCTGGAGCCGTCTTCTTTGCAAACGCCGCGACCGTGTCGGAGACGATCGCAGCCACGTGTGCAACAAGCGGAATGCCCAAAGCGATTACCGGTATTCCAAGCGTTTCATGCGTCAATCCTTCTCTATGGTTTCCAATGCCCGATCCCGGCTGAATGCCGCTGTCATTCAGCTGGATGGAGCTTCCGATCCGCTCCGCCCGTCTGGCCGCCAGCGTATCAATGCAAAGCAGCGATGCCGGCTGAATCGCGTGCACAATGCTCGCGATGCTCTGCACTGTCTCTATGCCCGTTGTTCCGAGCACGCCGGGACAGAAAACTGCGGTCTGCCGTGTTCCGGCGCCTGCTAACCCGGAGATTTCTTGTCCGATACATCGTGTGATGAACACTCTGGCCGCTGTTTCCGGGCCGAGGCCGTCCGGCGTTACGCCGCGATTGCCAAGTCCCGCAACGAGGACCGGCCCATCCGGGAGCATCGCGGCAAGCGATTCCGTAAGCGCCGCTTCCGTATCTGCTTCATCTTGTTCAAGGCCATACAGCAGCGCTTCCGTTTCCAGTGTGACGTACAAGCCGCGTGGCTTATCAAGCTGTTCCGCCGCTTCTTCTGTTTCGATTGCAATTGTCGTGACCGTGCAGCGGCCCGCTCGTTCGCTATGTTCCGATACGCCCGGAAGATCCGGGTGCAGCTCGCGCGCCTCACGAATCAAATCTGTCCGTATTCCCATCTTACGGCACCTCCGAAAAAGGATCGTGAGAATACCCCACGATCCCAGTATGCGCAGATTCTGCCGCTTCGATCAGAGCATAATGCAGATCAGGCCGCTGCATCCTTCATTGACGATCCGTTGTAGCGTGTGCTGCAACTTCTGCTGGACCGCATCCGGCATTCTGTCGATCTTGCCTGCCATGCCCTCGCGAACGAGGTCGTACAGAGATTTGCCGAAAATATTCGTTTCCCAGATCGCGGACGGATCGTTTTCAAATGTCTCCATCAACGACTGCACGAGCGCTTCCGACTGCTGCTCGCTGCCGACGATGGGATTGACTTCACTATCAATGTCCACGCGGATCACATGCAGCCCCGCCGCATGCGCGCGCAGCTTCACGCCGAAACGCCCGCCCTGTTGGATCAGCTCCGGTTCGTCCAGCTCCATCTGCTCAAGTGCGGGCGGCACCACGCCGTAGCCCGTTTGCTGCGCCTGTTCGAGCGCATTTGCAATGCGGTCGTATTCGTTCTTGGCGCGTACGAACTCCTTCATGGCCGACATCAGCTCAAAGTCGTCGTGAATGTCGCAGCCGCACTCCTCGCCCAGAATATCATAGAAGAGGCCCTCCTCCGGTTGCAGGCTCAACCGTACGACGCCGCTTCCCAGCTCGATCTCCTCGACGCGCGCTGGCAGAAACTGCTCGATATTCTGGAGCTGATTCAGCAGATACCCGTAATCGCGCATATGCTGCAGATCTCCCATAACGGAGGTAACGGGCAGCAGCACACGCTGCAAAAGCCAATGCTCCTTCGGAAGCGCCCGCATAAACGCCGGTATACGCAGCTCAACAAGCTGCAGCGGGAACTCCAGCAGCACCTGTTCCAGCAGCTCGGACGCCTGGCCTGCGGTCATCATCATGACGTTCATGCATACCGCCGTTACGCCATACGTCTGTTCCAGTTCCCTTCGCAGCGATTGCGCCGCATCGCCATCCGGCTCGATGCTGTTGATAACAACGACAAAGGGCTTCCCCGTCTGCTTCATTTCCGCGATGACCCGGCTTTCCGCATCCGGGTACGCCTCACGCTCTAACTCCGTGATGCTGCCGTCCGTCGTCATTACGATCCCGATCGTCGAGTGTTCGGTCATGACCTTTCGCGTTCCGATCTCCGCTGCATCCTCAAACGGGATGTCCTCGTCGAACCATGGCGTGCGCACCATACGCGGCGCGTCGTTCTCCAAATGCCCGATCGCTCCCTGTACCATATACCCCACGCAATCCACAAGCCGCACGCTGCAATACTGATTCTCTGAAAACTCGATCCGCACAGCCTCGTTCGGTACGAACCTCGGCTGTGTTGTCATGATCGTCTTGCCTGCCCCGCTCTGCGGAAGTTCATCGACTACACGCGTCCGCACATGCGCATTTCCGATCTGCGGCAGCACAAGAAGCTCCATAAAGCGTTTGATAAACGTCGACTTTCCCGTCCGAACCGGGCCGACGACCCCAATATAGATATCGCCCTGCGTTCGCATGGCAATGTCCCGATATAACTCCGTTCTGTCCATGGCGCGCCTCCCCTTTTCTCTGTTTCGATCGATACCAGTATATGTGGGTTGTACGCGCGGATAGACTATCTGCTTTGGACAGACAAAAAAGTCGCCGGTCGGGTCTTCCCAGCCGGCGAACATCTGCGGCTTTCTGATTCAGTTAACGATCCGTTTTTCGTCCCCGTGGATCAAGCGGCAGATATTCTCCTTATGCCGCACATATACAAGCAGCACAATCATGGCCGCAAGCAGCACAAGCGCCAAGTCCGAGAATCGAAAGATCAGCACAGAAACGAAGAATACCGCCGTACCGATAAGCGAACAGAGCGAGATCTTTCTGCTGAACAAAAACGTGATCACCGCCGCTGCGGTCGTGATCGCAGCACCGAGCGGAAACGTCATCCATGCGATGCCGAGAGAAGACGCCACGCCCTTTCCGCCGCGAAAGCCGACAAACACCGGCCAGCAGTGTCCGACGATCACAAATAGTCCCGCGATGTATCCGCCGAGCGTCCCCATGATCAGACGACCGAGAAGAACGCCCGCGATCGCCTTTGCACAATCGCCGATAAAGGTCACGATCCCAGGCTTCATCCCGAATACACGGATCATATTGGTCGTTCCGGCGTTGCCGCTGCCATGCTCACGCACATCATCGTGAAAGGCGCGTTTGCTGATGAGGATTGCCGTTTGGAAGTTGCCCAGAACGTATCCCGCCGCGGCCGCCGCAAGGGCAAGCAACGGATTCCAAGCATAGCCCAATACCATGTCGCTTAGTCTTCCTCCTTCTTTCTGTTCCGGAAGAGCAGCCGGATCGGCGTCCCCTCCAGCCCAAAGGATTTCCGAAAATAGTTTTCCAGATACCTTTCATAGGAAAAATGGACAAGGTTCGCGTCATTGACAAAAATCACGAAGGTCGGCGGTTGGACGGATGCCTGCGTCGCATAATACAGCTTGAGCCGCCGTCCCTTGTCCGACGGCGGTTCCGCCATCAGGATCGCCTCGTTCAAAATGTCGTTGAGCGTTCCGGTCGGAATACGGCGGCAGCTCTGCGCATATACCTCGTCGGCGAGGCTCAGGATCTTGTTGATACGCTGACCCGTGAGCGCAGAGGTAAACAGCATCGGTACATAACTCATAAACGCTAGATCGACCGCAAGATCCTTCTTGAACTTGTTCATCGTGTGGGTATCCTTTTCAATGAGATCCCACTTGTTGACGATCAATACGGAAGGCTTCCCCTCCTCGTGCGCATAGCCCGCGATGCGGACGTCCTGTTCCGAGAGCCCCTGGCTCGCATCGCACACGATGAGCACCACGTCGGCGCGCCGCACGGCCGCGAGCGAACGTATAACGCTGTACCGCTCGATGCTCTCGTCCTCAATGCTGCGCTTTCTGCGAATGCCCGCGGTGTCGACCAGCGTATACAGCTTGCCGTCGTGGGAAAAATTCGTGTCAATGGAATCGCGCGTCGTTCCCGGCACATCGGAGACAATGGAACGCTCTTCGCCGAGCAATGCATTGACGATGCTGGACTTTCCGACGTTGGGCTTGCCCGCAAGCGCGATATTGATCCGTTTTTCCTGCTCTGCTTCGGAGGCTTTGGGAAAATCCTTCACGATCTCGTCCAGCAGATCGCCGAGTCCCAGTCCCTGCGACGCAGAGATCGTGATGGGTTCTCCGAGCCCAAGAGCATAAAACTCATACATCGCCTCCTCGAACTTCGGCGCATCCACCTTGTTTACGCCGAGCACGACCGGCTTGTTGGAATGCCGCAGCATGGCCGCAACCTCCTCATCCGCGCTCGTCATGCCGTCGCGCCCGTCTACGAGGAACAGGATCACGTCCGCGGTTTCAATGGCAAGCTCCGCCTGCCGCCGCATCTGGATCGCGATCTTATCATCGCTTGCCGGTTCGATGCCGCCGGTATCGACGAGCGTAAAGGCATAGTCGAGCCACTCCGCGTCGCCATAAATACGGTCGCGCGTAACGCCCGGCGTATCCTCGACAATGGAGACCCGCCGGCCGATCAGGCGATTGAACAGGGTCGATTTTCCGGTATTGGGACGGCCAACGATGGCTACAAGCGGTTTTGTCATGTCATTTTTCTCCAAACAATGTATTGATAAGGTCTTCGCCGCCGGATACGGGGATGACCCGCACGCCAAGCATTTCGCACAGCGCGTCCAGCGTCATATCGTCTAAAAAGACGTCTTCCTTTTCCCGCAGCATGTTCTTCGGAAGCAACAGCGTCTCCGTCTTGAGCTTGCCCTTGAGCTGTCCGACAAGATCCTGTCCGGTCACAAGCCCCGCGACATTGACATTGCCGCCGAAAAACTCATTCCTGATGGGGAACAGTTCCAATTCTATTCCGTAGGGACGAAGCTTTTCGCACAGCGGTCCGAAGAACCCTGCGCTGCCCGTGCCGCCCGCCATGGAAACATGCCGTACGGTTTTGAGAGGCTTGCGTCCTTCGAGCGCATAGAGAAATTCCTCTTCATACAGCCGCAGCATGCCGACGCCGTTTTCGATCTGGCTGAAATCCTCATAATGGGCGTAAGGCGGCAGCTCCATTCCCGCTTTCAGGTACCACTCGTCGGACAAAAAAGCAAACGAGGTTCCGAGCTCTTCACGGCAGGCGGACTGGAAACGCTCCATAAAAGTGACCATATCCCGCGCCTCCTGTTCGGTGCAGGGTCGAAGCGGATACAGCCCGTCGCGAAAGCGCGTCAGGCCGACGGGCACGATCGCCACGGACTGTGCCGCGGGATAGAGCGCGCGCAGGTCGCTGAGCGTTTTCTCCAGCACCTTCCCGTCATTCAGACTAGGACAGAGCACGATTTGCGTGTGGAATTTCAGCCCGTTCTCCTTGAGCTTTTGCAGACGCTCAAGAATGCGCCCCGCGGTACGGTTGCCCATCAGTTTCACGCGCACCTCCGGATCCGTCGCGTGGACCGAAACATAAAGCGGGCTGACTCTGCGTTTGAGAATACGTTCGAACTCGGCGTCGGAGGCATTGGTCAGCGTCACATAGTTCCCCATAATGAAGGACAATCGCCAGTCGTCATCCTTAACGGACAGCGAAGGCCGCAGCCCTTTCGGCATTTGATCGACAAAGCAGAAAACGCACCGATTGCTGCAGGATCGCATGTCGCTCATGAGCGTGGTTTGAAAATTCAACCCAAGCGGCTCGATCTCTTCTTTTCGGATATGCACGGATCGCACATCGCCCAAGTTATCCTCGATGGTCAACGTGAGCCGGGCGTTCGCGGTCAAATACTCATAATCGACAAGATCGAATACCGGTTCCCCGTTGATCGCGCAAAGTATCTCCCCCGAGAGCACGCCTGCGCGAGCAGCCGGAGAATGGGCATCCACGGATTCGATCCGCTGTCTTGAACGGGACATTTTTTCCATGTTACCAGTATAGCATCAATTGTAAAAAAAACACAAGGCTTGCCGCCGCAGAAAGCCCAAATTCACCGCGGCATTCCGTCCATGCAGTTCATGAAGAAAGCTTCATGTCCGCTTCGCGCAGCAAGCTGTCGAAAATCAAGAAAACGCATTGACGGTCTTCGCACGGTTTGATAAAGTATAGTTACATGGAATCCTATAAATTTCGATCAGTTTTGCAGAAAGGATCAGTTCTATGGGTAAAATGATTCTGAGCCCCGAACAGCAGTCCATTTTGGACGGCGCGCGGGGCGAAACCATCGCCAAAGTCATGAAAACTCTCGTGATGTACGGCGAGACGTTCGGCGCGGAAAAGATGGTTCCCGTCACCAGTGAATACGGCCACCTGGTGACCAGCTTTGGTCTCGGCGTTATGAAGCCCGTTTATGCGCTGATGGATCAGCTCATCGAGGCCGGCGCGCTTTCCAAGCAGCAGTTCTCCGTGGATCCGCGCCCGCTCGATCCGAACGTGCCGAGCAATCTTTTGCAGGATCTTGTGTTCAAATTCATGTACAGCAAGCAGACCTCCTATGAAGCGCAGCTTCAAAAACTCGGTCTCGTCAAGGAGAACGCTTTCACCTGTGCCTGTTATCTTGACGAGGTCGGCAATCGTCCCAAGAAGGGCGACGTTCTGAGCTGGGCGGAAAGCAGCGCCGTGGTCTATGCCAACAGTGTTTTGGGTGCGCGCTGCAACCGCAACTCCGGCATTCTGGAGCTGTTCGGCAGCATCGTCGGTTATGTGCCGTACTTTGGTCTTCTGACAGACGAGGGCCGCAAAGCGACCTGGATTGTCGAGGTCAAGACGACCGAAAAACCGGAAGCGCAGATCCTTGGCAGCGCCATCGGTATGAAGGTCATGGAGGACGTCCCCTATGTCAAAGGGCTCACGCAGTTCATCGGAAACGAACTGACCGGCGACACCATCGCCTACCTGAAGGATTTCGGCGCGGCGACCGCGAGCAACGGCGCTGTCGGCCTGTACCACATCGAAGGCCTGACCCCGGAAGCGGTCGAGCAGGGTGAATCGCTCATCGCAGAGGGTGCAAAGACCTATGTGATCGACGATGCGGAGCTTGCACGGGTTAAAGCAAGCTACCCCTGCATTTGGAAGGACGTCAATGCCGAGCCGAAGCTCTGCTTTGTCGGCTGTCCGCATCTGACGCTTCAGCAGCTCATCGACTGGACGCACGACCTCGACGCTGCGCTCAAGGCTGCGGGCAACGCCAAGGTACAGATCCCGACCGTTTTCACGACCGCCCCTGCCGTTAAGGAAGCGTTTGAAAAGCTGCCCGAGGCAAAGCGTCTCGCCGAAATGGGCGTTGTCCTTTCCTATATCTGTCCGCTCATGTACATGAACAACCCGCTCTGCGGTAAGATGCCGGTCATTACAAATTCCAACAAACTCCGCACCTATACCTCCAGCAGGTATTACACAAGCGCTGAGATCCTCGACCGTATTTCGAAGGGGGGCAAATAAGTATGATGCAGTTCAAAGGGCGTCCCGTGGTACCCGGCAAGGCAAAAGCGGAAGCACTCGTTTCGCACGGCGGTTTTAACACGCTCGCAAGTTTTCAGAAGTGCTTGATGTTCGGCGACAAGAAAGCGACCTGCTCCGATCAGAATAATCCGGATCTCTACGGAAAGCCCATGTTCAACACGGCGCTTTGCCTTCCGCAGACCATCGGCTCTACGACAGGCGGCATGGTGCTCTTCTGCGCCGCAGCGCTTGGCAAGCAGCCTGCCTGCATGCTTTTTGCAAAGCCCATCGATTCTCTCGCCGCGGCGGGCGCGGTTCTTTCAGACGTTTGGACGGATGTTTCCATGCCGGTCGTTGACGGACTCGGCGACGCGTTTCTCGAATATGTCAAGACGGGGATGACGATCACCGTTGACGAGGATGGAACGGTAACGGTCGTATGAGCACGATCAGCAGCGAGCAGATCGCCCGCATCAATGAGCTCGCGAAAAAATCACGCACCGAGGAGGGGCTTACGCCGGAGGAACGACAGGAACAGGCCGAATTGCGCAATGCGTACATTGCCGCTTTCCGCACTTCGCTGAAAAGCCAGCTCGATAACACGGTCGTTATTGAGCCCGACGGCACCCGCCATAAACTCAAGCAGGAATCGTCCTTCAGGGCAAACTGAGCTGTTCTCGATCAAAAAACATCATGGCATCCCACAGGATTGACTTGTGGGATGCCAGTTTTTTCTGTGCGATGCACCCAGTCTTGTCTTATTTTTTCATGGAAGTATCCGGCTTCCGCTCTTCGCCAAAGAAGAAAACGGCCACCGTCCCCGGACCGCAATGCGATGCAATGATTGTTCCGATGTCGCAGATGCGGATATCGCCTTTGATATGCGGAAAGTGTTCCTTTACCGCAATTTTGGTCTCCTCTGCCTCTTCTGGGCAGTTAGAATGGCAGATAAAACACTTTTCATCATACTCCGCACCTCGATCGGCATAGCGTTCCATGGTGCGGATCGTTTCGCGAATCGCATTCTTCTTGCCGCGGACCTTATCATAGGCAATGATCCTGCCACCGTCGTCCAAGCGCATGATCGGACAGATATTCAATACGGAACCGATCGTCGCCGCTGCGCCGGACATGCGTCCGCTCTGCCGATAATAGCGGAGGTCAAAGGAATAAAACTGATGGTGAACCCGTTTGCGTTTCTCCATCACCCACGCCGCGACCTCATCGATCGTACGCCCTTCATCGCGCAGGTCTGCCGCGCCATCGACCAGCAGGCCGTACCCGGAAGAGCTGCACAGCGAGTCGATCACAACGAGCTTCTGCTCCGGATACTTCTCGCGCAGCTGCTCGGCTGCCTGAAACGCATTTGCAACAGAATTTGTCATGCCGGAGCCAAAAGCGATATGCAGTACATCGCCGCCCTTTTGCAGGAGGTTGTCGAAAAACGCAAGATACTGAAACACGTTCAGCTGCGACGTTCTTGGGATCTTTCCTTCTTTGAGAAAGGCATAGAACTGCGGGCGCGCTTTGGGGTCGCGCCCCATATCATCCTGATACTCTGCGCCGTCTACCGTATAGGAATAGAACAGTACGGGAAGATTTCGCTCCTCCGTATAGGAAAACGGAAGATCAATGGTAGACTCGCAAGAAAGTGTAAACGCCATCACATTATGCTCCTTCTGTTGTTGTGTGGAAAGGACGCCCCGTGTTTACCACGGGACGTCCTTTGTATCCTATTCTGCGTAGGTGGGATCAATACATGCCGCCCATATCCGGCGCTGCGGGCGCTGCTGCCGGCGGAGTCGGAATATCTGCGACGAGGCTCTCGGTCGTGAGGATCATTGCCGCAACGGAAGCTGCATTTTGCAGTGCGCTTCTCGTGACCTTCTTCGGATCGAGAATGCCGTACTCCTCCATCATGCCATACTCGGCAGTCGCGGCATTGTAGCCGAAGCCGGGCTTGTTGGCGCGCTTGATGTTCTCGACGATAACGGAGCCTTCGACACCGGCGTTGATTGCGATCTGGCGGACAGGCTCTTCCAATGCACGCACAACGATCTGGATACCGGTCTTCTTGTCGCCGGTTGCCGTGTCTTCGAGCTTCTTAACGCGGTCGATCACGTTCAGCAACGCTACGCCGCCACCGGGGACGATGCCCTCCTCGACTGCCGCACGGGTCGCGTTCAGAGCATCCTCAATGCGCAGCTTGAACTCCTTCATCTCGATCTCGGTGGCTGCGCCGACGGAGATAACCGCTACGCCGCCTGCAAGCTTTGCAAGCCGCTCCTGGAGCTTCTCGCGATCGTAATCGGAGGTCGTGTCCTCCATCTGCGCCTTGATCGAGTTGATGCGCGCCTTGACCTCGTTCTGGTCGCCCGCGCCTTCGACGATGACGGTGTTCTCCTTGTCAACCTTGACCTGACGTGCGCGACCGAGCTGCGCAAGCGTGGTCTCCTTGAGCTCAAGGCCAAGCTCGTCGGAGATGACCTGACCGCCGGTCAGAATCGCGATGTCCTGCAGCATTGCCTTCCTGCGGTCGCCAAAGCCGGGTGCCTTGACCGCAACGCAGGTGAACGTTCCGCGGAGCTTGTTCACGATCAGAGTCGCGAGCGCTTCGCCTTCCACATCCTCGGCGATGATGAGGAGCTTCTTGCCCTGCTGCGCGATCTGCTCGAGCACTGGCAGGATCTCCTGAATGTTGCTGATCTTCTTATCTGTAATGAGGATCAGGGGATTGTCGAGAACCGCTTCCATCTTGTCGGTATCGGTCGCCATATAAGCGGAGCAATATCCGCGGTCGAACTGCATACCCTCGACAACGTTCAGATCCGTCTTCATGGTCTTGGACTCTTCAACGGTGATAACGCCGTCGTTGCCGACCTTCTCCATTGCATCGGAAATTAGCTGTCCGATCTTCTCGTCGCCTGCGGAGACCGCCGCGACCTGTGCAATCGCCTGCTTGCCGGAAACCGGCTTTGCAAGTTCTTTCAAGCCTTCAACCGCTTCTTCAACGGCTGCTTCGATGCCGCGACGCAGAACCATGGGGTTTGCACCCGCAGCAACGTTCTTCATGCCCTCGCGCACGATCGCCTGCGCAAGCAGCGTCGCGGTGGTGGTGCCGTCGCCGGCAATGTCGTTCGTCTTCGTAGCGACTTCTTTGACGAGCTGTGCGCCCATGTTCTCAAAAGCGTCCTCCAGCTCGATCTCCTTAGCGATCGTCACGCCGTCGTTGGTGATGAGCGGCGCACCGAATTTCTTATCGAGCACGACGTTGCGGCCCTTCGGTCCCAGCGTGATCTTAACGGTATTTGCAAGCTGATTCAGACCAGCTTCAAGCGATCTTCTGGCTTCTTCGCCATACTGCAACTGCTTTGCCATAGTTGTTATCCTCCTAAAATCGACTCAAAAATCAATTATTCCACAACGGCGAGAATATCGTTCTGCCGCACGATGATGTATTCCGTGCCGTCCAGCTTGACTTCGGTGCCGGCATACTTGGAATACACGACCTTGTCGCCGACATGCACATACATGGTGACCTCTTTGCCGTCCACCACGCCACCGGGTCCGACTGCCAGAACTTCCGCCATCTGCGGCTTTTCCTTTGCGGTGGGCGCCAAAACGATGCCGCCCTTGGTGACTTCTTCAGTCTCCAGGCTCTTGATGACAACACGATCAGCCAATGGTTTGAGTTTCATATGGATACGCCTCCTATAGTACTTAGTATACCTGCTAAGGATTTGTTAGCACTCTGTAGCGTTGAGTGCTAACCATGGTTCTAATTATACGCACCTGTATGCCGTTCGTCAATCAGCAAATGCAACGAAAATGTGAAATCGTCGCATACTATACTGCAAGAGCGGCATGGCGGGTAAACTGGAGCATAACCCGTGTTCCGCCATGATAGGAGTATAACCATATGCGAATCTATGAATTCCGGGTTTTAGGCATGAACTGCGCATCCTGTGCCGCCGCAGCCCAGCGAGCGGTCAAGCGCGTTCATGGCGTCGAATGCTGCGGCGTAACGCTGGCCAACGAGCGTCTTCGCGTTCGCGGGGACGGCGTCAGCTGCGTGTCGGTCATTGAGGCGCTTAAAAAATGCGGTCTTACGGCGGAGGCGCTCGAGGACCGCGCCGCCCTTGTCAAGCTGCAAAAGCTGACGCAGGTGCGGGAAATGCGGAGCAGGCGCTTCCAGCTGTCCGTTGCGCTCGTCTTTGCCCTGCTTCTGTTCTATACCGGAACCGGGCGCTTTCTCGGGCTGCCGGCGCCGGTCTCGGCCGAGGCCTTTCCCTTATGGTACGCGCTCATCCAGATCGTCATGCTGTTTCCCGTACTCGCCGTGTCGCGCGGGATCTTTGTGTGTGGATTCCGAGACGCGGTCTCCATGCAGCCTTCGACGGACACGCTGATCGCGCTGGGCACCTCCGCCGCAATTCTGTACAGCCTTGTTTCCTTTTTTCGGATTCTTCGCGGCGATACGGCGGCTGTATCCGAAATGTACTGGGATACCGCCGGACTGATCCTTGCATTTGTTCTGCTCGGACAGAGCTTTGAACGGCGCGCCGCCGCCAGAACGCAGGACAGCATTGAAGCGCTCCGCGCTCTCGCGCCTGACCATGCGAACATCCTGCAGCCGGACGGCACGCTCCGCCGCATTCCCATCGCGGATATCATGGCGGGCGATCAGTTGTATGTGCATCCCGGGGAGCGGCTTCCCGCCGACGGTCGCTTGGAATCACCGCTTGCAAGCGTGGACGAATCCTTGCTGACCGGAGAAAGCATACCCGTGGAGAAGCAGGCGGGCGATATGCTCATTGGCGGAAGCGTGAACGGCTCCGGCGCGTTTACGATGACCGCGTTGCGCGTCGGAGACGAGACTTCCCTGTCGCAGATGATCCGTCTTGTCCGTGACGCGCAGCAGCACAAAACGCCCGCTTCTCACATAACGGATCGCGTCTGTGCGGTCCTTGTTCCTGCCGTGCTGGGAATCGCCCTGCTCAGCGCTGTCATTTGGCTGTTTGCAGGAAAGCCGATAGCATTCGCGCTCAACGCGTTCATTTCCGTTTTGGTCGTCGCTTGCCCCTGTTCGGTCGGCCTTGCCGTCCCGTTTGCCGCAATGGCAGGGATCGCCCGCGCCGCCCGCCACGGGATCCTTGTCAAACACGGTGGGATCTTTGAAGCGATGCCGAAACTCGACTGTCTTATGCTGGACAAGACCGGCACCGTCACAAACGGAAAGCCTGCCGTGACCGACGTTCTTCCTTACAATATCGGGGAGGAGACCTTCCTGGCGATGTTTGCCTCCGGTGCACAATGCAGCGGACATCCGATCGCCAAGGCGATCACGGCTCACGCGGCGAAACGCGGGATGCGGCTGCTTCCCTGCGACACCTTTTCCGCGTTTTCCGGCTTCGACGCCTCAGCCGCCGTGGAGGGGCATCAGCTGCTCATGGGCAGCGAAAAGCTGTTTGAGGAACGCGGCATTCCCTGTCCCATGGATTTTGCTGCGCTTCAGCGATGCGGAAAGCTTCCCGTGCTTCTCGCGATCGACGGAAAGTTTTCCGGTGTGATCGGCATTGCCGACACTTTGAAGCCGGACGCCAAATCAGGCGTTGCGAAACTGCAGCACTGCGGTATCCATCCGATCCTGGTGACCGGCGATGATGCAAAAACCGCGCACGCTGTCGCCGGCGCCTGCGGCATCAAAGACGTCTACGCAGAAATGTCGCCGGAAGCAAAAGCGGAACGTCTTCGTTCCCTTCAGCAGGACGGGCTCCGCACCGGTATGGCGGGAGACGGGATCAACGACGCCATTGCGCTTGGCACAGCCGACATTGGCTTTGCGATGGGAACGGGAATGGATGCTGCCCTCGCTTCGGCGGACGTCGTTCTGCTGCGCGGCCGGATTGAGAGCATCGCGGAAACGCTCAGCATCAGCCGTGCCGTCATGCGTATCCTCCGTCAAAACCTCATTTGGGCCTTCTTCTACCACGGGATCGCCATTCCGCTCGCAGCGGGCGCACTGACGTTGTTCGGCGGGCCGCTGCTCTCACCGCCGTTCGCAGCGCTTTTGATGTGTCTTTCCTCCGTTACGGTGCTGCTCAACGCGCTTCGGCTGAAAAGAATGCCGATCCGTTTCTGATTTTCCCAAGAAATCCCGAAAATACTGCTTGCAATCGGTGTGCGGGTGTGCTAAAATGTTCCCTGTTCGAGTTTGAATATTTGTACAGGGGGTGAATGGGTTTTGGCTAACATTAAGTCCGCTATCAAGCGTGTCAAGGTCACGGAGAAGCAGAATCTGCGCAATCGCATGGAAAAGTCCGCTCTTAAGACCGCGATCCGCCGTTTTGATGAGGCGCTTAACGCTGAGGATAAGGATGCCGCGCAGGCTGCATACCTGAAGGCCGTCAGCACCGTTGATCATGCTGCCACCAAGGGCGTGATCCACAAGAACGCAGCCAACCGCAAGAAGGCGCAACTCGCCAAGAAACAAGCGCAGGCGCTGTAAGCCCCTCAGAATATTGTTTCAGTTTCCGGCATGTCACTGATATGCCGGATTTCTTTATTTTCCGTTTGTTCTATCTGCTCCTTTTGATTCGATCGACGCATTCCGAAAAGGGCTGTACGCCGCGCCATGCTTGTTTGCGCAGTGAACGCTGAAAGCGACGCCCGGGCGCGCGGCTGATTCTTGCTTTATCGCGTGAAAGCGTTTACAATGCTTAGTGAGGTGATACTTGCATGGAGTCTTATTCGTCCAAACTGCGTTCCGCGGAAGCAGATGCACTGTTTGACGCGATCCTCTCGCTCCGAAGCCGCGAGGAATGTTATCGTTTCTTTGAAGATATTTGCACCATTGCCGAATTGAAATCCATCGCGCAGCGTTGGGACGTTGCCTGCAAGCTGGATGACGGCGTGACCTATCAGGAGATCGCACAGCAGCTCAGTGCTTCGACGGCAACGATCAGCCGCGTTAATCGCTGCCTGTCCTACGGGGCCGGCGGTTATCGGCTTTTGCTTGACCGAAAGCGCGAAAACGAGGAAGGGCGGTGGTAACTCGCATGTCCATGGACGGTCTCTCGCTGTACGCTTGTCTTGCCGAGATCCGGCCGCTCATCGGCGGCAAGATCGACAAAGTGCAGCAGCCTGAAAAAGACGCTTTGCTCCTGACCGTGCGCGCGGCAGGCAGAACCAGCCGGCTGTTGATTTCCGTTCATGCGGAAAATGGCCGCATCCAGCTCACGGAACAGACGTATCAGAATCCACCGGAACCTCCGGCGTTCTGTATGCTTCTCAGGCGGCGTCTCGTGGGTGCGCGCATCGAAAGCATCGAGCAGCTCGGTCTTGACCGCTACGTCGTCTTTTCGCTCGGCGCCCGCAGCGAACTGGATGACCCCATTGAGCTCCGTCTCGCCGTAGAGTTGATGGGGCGCAATTCCAACGTCACGCTCATACAAAACGGTGTGGTCGTCGACGCGCTGCGTCATGTCACGCCCGCGATGTCCACACTGCGCATTCTGATGCCCGGCGCGCGCTTCACCGATCCGCCCGCACAGCAAAAGCGTTCGCTTCTCGACGCAGACGATGCTGCTCTTACAGCTTTGCTTGCGCAGCCGTCACCTGCTCGCGCGCTTCAGGCAGAATACGCAGGGCTTTCCCGTGCCGCGAGCGCAGCGCTTATCGGGGAGGCCGAAAACGCACATACCCTGTGCCGGACGATCCGAGAGCTGCGGGACGGACGCTTCGCGCCGTCGATCGCGTTTGACTGTGACGGAAACCCTGTCGCGGTGTTTCCCTTTTCCCCTGCGCAGGCATTTGCAAGGATCGAAGCCGCTTCCAGCATGTCCGCCGCCTACGACCGTTTCTTTGAAAAGCGCGATGCACGGGTCCGCATTGAGCGCCGCAGCGCAGCGCTCCGCCGCTCGCTCGAAACGCAGCTCAGGCGTGCGGAAAACAAGCTCGCCGTCTACCGGGAGGCGATCCTCGGTGAAGCACAATGCGAGCAATACCGGCTGTACGGCGAATTGATCACGGCAAATCTGCACCGCATCTGCCGCGGCCAAAGCGTGCTCGCCGCAGAAAACTACTATCTAGACCCGCCCGAGCGTTGTTCGATCGCGCTCGATCCTCTGCTCTCGCCGACCGAAAACGCGCAGCGATATTTTAAGCAGTATCGCAAGAGCAAGGCCGCCCGCGCGTATGCCGAACGAATGCGCGGCTCCGTCGAGGAGGAGATCGCCTATCTTGACGGTCAGCTCGACAACATTGAAAAGTGCAGCACGCTGCAGGAACTCACGGAGATCCGCGAGGAGCTTGTCCAGCTTGGTTATCAAAAGCCTGAACGCCGCGGCATAAAGCCGCAGAAGCAGCCGCCTTCCTCCCCCGCCGTATTTGTGTCGAGTGATGGCGTGCGCATATTCGTCGGCAAGAACAACCGCCAAAACGATCAGCTCACGCTCCACCGCGCCGCAAGCGACAATCTCTGGCTGCATGTCAAGGACATTCCCGGTTCACACGTGATCGTAGACTTTGCGGGAATGCCGCCGGATAATACGCTTCGCGAAGCCGCGATGCTTGCCGCCTATTTCAGCAAGGCACAGCATTCCGCATCCGTACCGGTCGACTACGCTCTACGCAAATATGTCAAAAAGCCGTCCGGTGCGAAGCCCGGCATGGTCATCTATACCAACAATCAGACTCTCTATGTGACGCCGGAGGCCGCCGCCGTCCGGGCTCTGGAACCAACGACAGAAAAGGAGAATTTCCCATGCGTTTGATCATCGCATCCAACAACGCGCACAAGGTGCGCGAGATCCGGCAGATCGTCGGAAAATACTTCACCGACATGAGCACGCTTCGAGATGCCGGACTGTCCATCGACGTTGTCGAGGATGGTACGACCTTCCAGGAAAACGCGATCAAAAAGGCGGAAGAGGTTCTTGCCTCCGCTTCCGGCTTTGACGCCGCTCTCGCCGATGACAGCGGCCTGATCGTTGATGCGCTCAACGGTGCGCCCGGCGTTTACAGCGCGCGCTATGCAGGCGAAGGGCATAACGATGCCGACAACAACAGAAAGCTGATGGAGGACATGAAAAATGTCCCGGACGAGCTGCGCAGCTGCCGTTTTGCTTCCGCGATCGCGCTTGCACGCCGCGGGCGCGAAACGCTCTGCGTCATCGGATATGCGGAGGGCCGGCTCTTGCATGAGGCCCGCGGTGAAAACGGCTTTGGCTATGACCCATACTTCTTTTATCCGCCGCTCGGAAAATCCTTCGCGGAGCTGTCTGCGGATGAAAAGAATGCCGTAAGCCACCGCAGCCGTTCGCTTGCGCTGCTTGAGGAAGCCCTGCAAAACGAAAAGCAATGAAGATCGCCGTCTTTTCCGATACGCATGGCTCCGTTTCCCGGCTCCCGCTTATCAAGGCTAGTCTGAAAGACATCGACGCCGTGCTTCACCTCGGCGACCTCGCGCCGGACGGTGCAAAGATCGCTTCGGAGCTTGGCGTTCCCTGCTATGCTGTGCTTGGGAACTGCGATTACACGCACGGCGAGCCATACGAACGTGTAGAAACGCTCGGCGGAGTCCGCATGTTTCTGACGCACGGGCACCGTTATCTCAGCCCGTATACCATTGCGCTCGCCGCAATGGAACGCGATTGTTCTATCGCCCTCTTTGGTCACACGCATATTCCGCTCATCGCGCAGCAGGACGGCTGTCTACTCGTCAATCCAGGCAGTTTCAATCTTCCGCGCGGCGGCTCCAAACCCGGTTATGCCATTTTGACGCTGAAAAACGGCGCGGCGGATGCGGAACTGCATTCGCTCTCACTGTAAAACGCAACAGCGCGTTGCTTGCGTTCCGTGTGTTCTCTCGGTATACTGGACATAAGGCGGTGATGAATCATGGAAACAAAGGATATGCTCCTCCAGCTTCGGACACAGAAAGGCTGGTCCCAGGATATGCTGGCCGAAAAGGTACATGTGACGCGGCAAGCCGTGTCGCGATGGGAAAACGGCGATACCGTTCCAAACACGGAAACGCTAAAGCTTCTATCGGCTCTCTTCGACGTTTCGATCAACACGATCTTAGGCTCGCCGCGGGAGCTGATCTGTCAGTGCTGCGGGATGCCGCTCGACGATTCCACCATCAGCAGGGAACCGGACGGCGCATTCAATGAGGACTACTGCAAATGGTGCTATACGGACGGCGCATTCAAGTATCAGAGCAAGGAACAGCTCATTGATTTCTGTGTGGAGCACATGTCGAGCGAAAGCTGGCCCGCAGAGCAGGTCAGGGCGCATATGGAAGCGGTCGTGCCGCACCTCAAGCATTGGAAGCAGGTTTGACGCTTTTCGTCGCGTTCTGCCCGGCTGCCGGCATTTCACTGCCTGCGGCCTCCTGAAATGAAAAAAGCCCGACGGAGTGAAACTCTGCCGGGCGTTTGTTTGTTTGCCTCTGTATCAGAACAGTGTCGCTGCCTTTTCAACCATGACGGGGGAAATGTGCCAAATCTCATCGGCATATTCACGGATGGTACGGTCGGAAGAGAAGGGACCCGCTGCCGCGACATTCAGAAGGCACTTTCTTCCGAAAGCGATGCGATCCTGATAGTCCCTGTTGGCCTGCAGCTTCCGCTCCACATAAGGCAGCATCTCAAGCAGCACAAAATAATTGTCAGGCTTATGCCAGCTTGCGCCCTGAAGAAGCGCGCGGTGCAGATCCGTAAACGCGCCGCTGTTATCATCCGAGAATGTTCCGTTGATCAGCGTATCCACTACGCGCCGGACACGCGGCTCTCTGTCATAGATCGTTTTCGGATCGTAGCCGTCCTTCATGGCGTTCAGCTGTTCCACACGGTATCCAAAGATGTAGTTATTCTCTTCGCCCGCCTGCTGGACGATCTCGATATTCGCGCCGTCATAGGTTCCGAGTGTTACGGCGCCGTTGAGCATCAGCTTCATGTTGCCCGTGCCGGATGCTTCCGTTCCGGCCGGGGATATCTGCTCAGAAATATCCGCGGCAGGGATGATGTGCTCCGCATAAGAGCAGTTATAGTTCTGCACGAACACGACCTTCATCTTGCCCTGCATATCGGGATCGGCATTGATCTTCTTCGCCACTTCGTTAATGTACTTGATGACGGCCTTCGCCCGAATATATCCCGGTGCGGCCTTTGCACCGAAAATGTAAGCGGTCGGCGTGAAATTACGAATCCTTCCCTCTTTCAATCCATAATAGATATCGAGGATCGAAAACGCATTCAAAAGCTGGCGCTTATACTCGTGCATACGCTTCACCTGCACGTCAAACAGGAACTCCGGCGGCAGCAGAACCCCTTCCTTCTTTTCGATATACTCGGAGAGCTGCTCCTTCTTTTCCTGCTTGACCGCATTGAACGCCAGCACGTCAGCGTCCGTCTGGTGCTCACGGAGCTGTTTCAGCGCATCAAGATCGGTCAGGAAGCCGTAGCCGCCGATGCGCTCCGCAATAAACGCGGACAGCTCTGGGTTGCACAGTCCCAGCCAGCGACGCTGCGTTATGCCATTGGTCTTGTTCTGGAAGCGTTCCGGATACAGGCGATACCAGTCGTGCAGGACGTCGTTTTTCAGGATCTCGGTGTGGATCTTGGCGACGCCGTTGATGTGGCTCGAACCATACACCGCAAGGTTTGCCATATGGATCAGCTTGTTTTGGATGATCGCCATATGGCTGCAATCCATACCGCGCTCCATGAGCTCGCCGCAGAGCCGTGTATTGATCTGATAGATGATGTTGAAGATCTCCGGCAGCACGCCGCGGAACAAATCGACGTCCCACTTTTCGAGCGCCTCGGCCATAACGGTATGGTTCGTATAATTGAAGGTGCGCTGCGCGACCTCAAACGCCTGCTCAAAGCCCAGCCCTTCCTTCATCAGCAGCCGGATCAGTTCCGGAATGCTGACTGTGGGATGCGTATCGTTCAGCTGAATGGTGACCGAATCCGCAAAGCGCTCGATCGGGCGGTTCTCCCGTTTATACCGGAACAGAATATCCTGCAGCGATGCGCTCGAAAGGAAGTATTGCTGCTTCAGGCGAAGCTCTTTGCCCGCGGGCGTTGAGTCATTCGGGTAGAGCACGCGGGTGATGTCCTCCACGCGGTTCTTTTCGAGTACGGCAAGCGCGTATTCCTGATCGTTAAAGAGCTTAAAATCAAAATCTACCATCGGCTCGCTCTGCCAAAGCCGCAGCGTGCCGATATTATCCGTGCCGTAACCGATCACCGGCATGTCATACGGAACTGCGCGCACGGTCCCCTCCTTAAAAGAAACGAGCACCTCATGGGTGTCGCGTCTGCGGCTCCATGGATCTCCGCCGCGCTGCCAATCGTCCGCGCTCTCGACCTGGAACCCGTCGGAGAACGTCTGTTTGAACAAGCCGTACTTGTACCGCAGGCCGTAGCCGTCGAGCGGCAGGTTCATTGTTGCCGCCGAATCCAGAAAACAGGCCGCCAAGCGACCGAGGCCGCCGTTGCCGAGCGCCGCATCTTCAATGTCCTCAAATACGGCAAGGTCCAGTCCACGGTTTTGGAACTCTTCCTTGATCTCATCGAGCATTCCGAGTGAAAACAGGTTGTTATACACCATGCGTCCGACAAGATATTCCGCGCTGAAGTAGTACGCCTCGCGCGTGCGCGCATGCGCATGTCGGCTCTCGTACCACTGCTCTGCGATAGCGCCCATCACAACGGCGCCAAGCGCATCGTGCAGCTGCTGCGGCGTCGCGTCCAGCAATGTCGTTTGATAGTCACGTTTGAGCACAAGCTCGATCTTATCCATGATTGCGTCGATCTTCATTCCCGTAGCTCCTTGCAGTCATTTCGCGCCGCGAGCCGATTCTCCGGCTTTGCGGTGCGGCGGCAAATCAAATCTGCCCACAGTATTGTAGTATAGCATATTTTCTACATGCGTGCAAAAATTTGTCGGTCAAATGCAGTATTTTAGCGCATCTCCCGAAAAGCCAAGGCGGAACGGGGCGTTTCCGACGACGCTCACTTCTTTTGCAAAACGATTTTTATAAAGTTCAGATATGCGCCGCCGCCCGCCTCCATGGATCTGCGGTCGCCCCGTGCATACTCGTTTTCCTGCTTGAGCCAATCTGCCCAAACCTCTTCGTTCGACTCCATCTCCCGTACCTCGATCACCTCGGCCAAGCGGCTCTGTTCGACCATATTCCGCCAATACGGTACGTCATGCATGTAATCGAGCTGTTCAGGCGTCCAAGACAGCAGCAGTTCCTTCGGCAGGTTATCATGGCAGTCGTGCTTCATACCGGGGATCGCAATATAGATGTATCCGCCCTTTTTCACAAACGGCAGCAGTTTCTCATCAAGGTAGGCTGGATCGCGTCCAAAGTAGTTATAGGAATCCGTGCTCACCACGGCGTCGAAAAATGCTTTCGGAAACGGAAGAGCGGCTGCATCCGCCTTAACAGCCGTGATCTGTTCATCTGTGAGCCCCATCTCACGGAAAAACGCCTGATTCTCCTCCGGTTCGCTCCACAGATCCGCCGCATATACGCGGAACCCATACTCCTTTGCAAGAAACACGGACGTCAGTCCCTGTCCGCTTCCGAGATCGCACACGACTGCGCCCGCCGGGATCTTATGCGCCAGCAGCAGCTCTTCCTCCAGTTTAACGGGGTTCGGTCCCATAATTTTTGCTTGCAAAGCCTGTGTATCATACTTTTTGCTCTTCGGATAGTGCATTGTTTGTTCCTCACCGTTTCTTCATTTGTTTGTTTAGTTTTGCAATGGCCTTGAACTTCTTTTCCTTCGCGTATGCCGACTGCTCCGCATTCTTTGCATACGCCGACTCGGCCGCGAGCTTTCGATAGGAAAGCCAACGCTCCAGATCCAGTTCCCCCGCCGCGATCGCCGCCTGTACAGCGCAGCCGGGCTCGCTCGTGTGTGTGCAGTTACGAAATCTGCAAGCCGCGGAAAGCGCTTCGATCTCCGAAAATGCGGCACCGAGACCGTCTCCCGTCTCCCACATTCCCAGCTCACGCATGCCGGGCGTGTCGATGACCATCGCGCCGCAGGGCAAGCACAGCAGCTCTCTCCGCGTGGTGGTGTGCCGTCCGCGATCGTCGTTTCTCAGGCCATTCGTTGCAAGGCGTTCTTCCCCAAGCAAGCGGTTCACCAGCGTAGATTTTCCGACGCCGGATGACCCGACAAAGGCTACGGTCGCGCCCTCTTCAAGATATGGCGCAAGCTGATCCAGCCCCAGCGATTCCAGTGCAGAGGTCACAATCAGCGCCGTTCCCGGCGCCGTTCTCTGCACCGCGGCCGTTTTCTCTTCAAGATTATCGGCAAGATCCGCTTTTGTCAAAAGCGCGACCGGCGTAGCGCCGCTGTCCCAGGCGACGGCAAGATACCGCTCCAATCTGCGCAGATTAAAATCACGGTTGAGCGCCATGCAGAGGAACACGGTATCGATATTTGCTGCGACCGCCTGTTCTGTACGTTTTGTCCCCGCCGCTTTTCGGACAAACAGGCTCTTGCGCGGCAGCACCCGTTTGATGACCACCAGCTCGCCTCGGCTTGCGTCGACCAACACATAGTCTCCGACCACTGGATATTCGGAGGCCGTTTCGACGCCAAGACGGAACTTCCCCGAAAGGCAGGCAGCCTGTTCGCCTTCGGGACCCGCGATACGGTACATTCCCTTTTCCTGTGAAACAACACGGCGCAGCGTCAACGCGGACGCAGCCTCCGCGGCTTCTTCCGCCCAGTGCGGAAATACATTGATCATCACGCTTCGCTTTCCTCCATCCATTGCCGATATGCGCTTTCAAAGTGCGCGTCAAGCTGTCTGTATGCTTCCGCAGCATCCATTCCGGCATCTACACGACTGTATAAATAATACATGGGTGCATAGAACGCGAGCGCCTTCTCCTTTGCTTTCGAAACGCCGTGACTCTTCAGCAGTTCCTCCACATACTCCAACGGGCCGGCGCCAAGATAATTCTGATAGAGCGCAGTCATTTCTGCGCTGCTGTACTGCTCGATCGTCAACATCCTTCGGAACGCACTTGCAAACGGGTCTTCCGTCCAATACCGGAACTGTGCTCGGCTGAACGCAAGCAGCTGTGCAAGCGGGGCGGCCGCATATGCCTCCGGCATCGCATTCCAGTCGTTCTCCGGCAGTGCAAAGTCCTTTGCTCGTTCAAAGTCGTTTCTTTCCATGCGCAGCACGATCTGGTCGAAAATGTCACGCTTGCTTCGATAATGCTTGTACAACGCGCCCTTTGTCATGCCGAGTTTCGCGGCGATCGTACTCACGGAGACTGCCGCATATCCATCTTTTGAAAACAGTGCAAGTGCCGTTTCGAGTATACGCTCCCGCGTATTTTCCATGCGATCTCCCCCTCCCAAAATAGTAAACGATCGTTCACACCGTAGTATAGTGAACGACCGTTTACTTGTCAAGTGTTTATTTCAATACTTCTTCTCTGAAATAAAGCGTCCCCGTCTACAGCAGATCGTGGTCAAAGCGTTTCCTTTCGCTCCGAGCAGCGTATCCATTTCCGCGGCCGCATTCCGATATATGCCGTGCGTATGATGCACAAGGATATACTCGGCTGCGCGGATCTTCCCGTGCGCCGCTTGACAGAAGGCGCGCACCGGCCCGGAAAGCGCGAATACCCAGATAGGCGAGCAGATCGTCACGTGCGCATAGGACGAAAGATCAACTCGCACCTCTTCGATCGGCATCGGCCAGCGATGCATTCCGTAACGTCCGCACCACCAAAAACCGAGCGTTCCCTCCGTGCGCTCCTTCGCTTTGATCTCATAAACGACCGCGCCCGTGCGATCCGCCGCTTCCAGCGCCGCCTTTCGGACGTAGCCCATGCGGGAGAAATACACCACGAGCCGCGTGGGGTCGTTCCCAATATTCGGATATGCTTTCGGATCCGGATGCGAGCAGAACCGTTCCTGTGCGTCAAACACCCACGCCGCGTACCCCGTCGCCGCTTGGAGAAATCCGAAAATAAAATATGCCGTGGACATAAAATTCAGCGGGAACATATAGAACTGGATCAGGATCCAGAGCATCAGCGTCACGCCGAACAAGCCGCCAAGAAATATGCCCGCACGTTTTTTCGCAAGCAGCAGTCCCGCCGCGGTCAGGTTGGTTATGCCGTTGACGATGAGCAGTGCGATCCCCGAAAACAGGAGGTCGGAAAACAGAACGTCCGCGAACGGCAGCTTTTGAAAACAGGGCAGCATGGCGTCCATCCCCATGGCTTTTCCCGATGGATCGGCCAGCATTCCGACCGCCCCCGCGACCGCGCCAAGGCCCACATACAGTGTCCAAAACAGCAGCAGGTTTCTTGCAACGCGAAACCTTGAATGTTCTATCTTCGCAGCGCCCCCCTCCATCCGCATAAGCGCTACTTTATTATCGAATCGACCGTCTCGACGTAATGATCGAAACGGCCGCGGTTTGTTTATCAAATCCTGTTCTTTGCACTGCGGCAATTTACCGGTCCTTCAGATACTCCGACAGCTTACCGCGCAAAAAATGGCGGTATTCCGGGTGGCTTTCTGCGCTTTGATACTCCTCCGAGATCGTGTCGCGCAGCCAGTCGCGTTCCGGCTTTGTCAAGTCGGCGTACCGTCTGAGCAGCAGCTTCCCCTGCTCCTCTGCCTGACGCAGCACCGCAAACGCATCCTCGATCCGCTCCGTCCCAACTACTTTCAACGGGGTTCTTGCGATCCTGCCAAACGGGATATCCTGCATTCGTTCGATCCCGGGCGCGTCTTCTACGGCATAAATATATCCCTGTACGCCGCAATAGGTCTCAAACGTCGCGTTCGCATAATACTCGTCGAGGCACAGCAGTCCGTTCTTTGTAAACCCATAGCTTGCCCATTTCTGCCAGATGCCGCTATGCAGAAACCCCGTCTCCCGACAATACTTCTCGACCGCATTGCTGAGATATACAAGCGTGTTTTCCCGTTTTTCTGACAGGTAGACGCAGGACGTCCCGTGGTTAGAGACAAAGGGGCGCAGTTCCGTCAGTCCCGGCACGGGGGATGCGTGATACAGCAGCATTCGTTCTCTTGCGCGGGCTGTGCCGCAACGGCTCCTTTCTACTCAATGGGTCTGCGTCCGCAGACGAAGTTTCGTTTCCAGTAGGAAGTACGGCAGGATCTTCGGATGACCTTTCCGTTGCCGGAGGATGCGTCGATCATCTCGCCGCTTCCGATATAGATCCCGACGTGTCCGACCGATTTATCGTCATCGGAGCTGAAGAAAATCAGATCGCCCTTTTTCAAGTCGCTCATGCTTGTGATCTTTTTCCAAGAATCCGTCCTCGAATAGCCTGCCGCATTCAAACGGCGGCAGTAGACGTTTGCTTTTCGCAGGCAATAATACACAAAGCCGGAGCAATCATAACTGTCGGGGCCCTTTGCGCCGAGCACATAGGGTTTGCCGAGCTGCGACTTTGCGACCTTGATCATGGAGTCGATCCGGCCTTCAACGGTCTTCTTTGCCGCTTCTTTGGCCTCCTTCTTCTTCTCCTCTTCGATCTCCTTTTCCTTTGTATAGGATACTCGTGCGTCGGCGGAGTTGATCATTTCGATCGTTTTCTCGCCCGCTTTTCCGTCCTGCGACAGCTTGTTGCGCTTTTGAAACTTTTTTACGGCCTCGACCGTATCCGTTCCATAATATCCAGTCACCTGGCTGCGTGAAAGATATCCGAGGTCATAGAGCATGTCCTGAAATACCTCAATATCGTCACCCTCCGCGCCCTCCATCATCACATAAGGACGCGCTTCGTCAGACATGAGCAGCGCATAGGTCGCGTTGCCGATGATCCCGTCCTGCTCAAGCGCGTGTTGACGCTGGAAAAAACGCACCGCATCACGCGTCGCATTTCCATAATAGCTCGTCGGCTCGTCAAGCGAGAGATAGCCGAGCGTCATAAGCCGCTTTTGGATATCCAGCACATCTTCGCCTTCGCTTCCCTTTTCATAGCGCACCTCTGCTGTGGGCTCCGGCGCTCCCTGCTGTCCGTCCGCCGGGAGTACGGCTGCCGGATCGCTCTCTTCCGCTCCTGCATCCGGTTCGATGTCCGTCGGCGCCGCGTCATCCGCATAGTCCTCATCGCCGAGCGGAACGGCTGCCGGCTCGATGTCCCATTCGCTCCTATCGGGAATCGTCTGTGGTGCGGGAAGAGTCGTCTGTGCCGCGGCCTCCGTCCTCGCTCTTTGTCGGGCGGGAATGGTTGCAAGCAGCACAACGCCCGTCGTTACAAACACAAACGCACAGAAAAGAAAGATGCACATCGGCGCGCCGAGCCGATAGCACTTGCGTAAGAATCGCCGAAGCTGGTACACGAGTTCCTGCCGAATGTTTCGGAATACACGCTTCAGGATCCAAGCGAAGCTGTGTCTGCGTCTTTTTCTTCTTTGCATGTTTCTACCTTGCCGTTATTTCTTGACTACAAGTTTACGTTCCTTACGCCATGGTTTGCAAGGCTTCTGAAAGAAAAGTCATATAAAGTTTTATATTTCTTTCTGGCGGGCAAAAAAGCGGGCGTTTGACCGACGCCCGCACATTCTTTACCGTTCGTTCTTTTCCGCATCAGCCGCGTGCCGATGTCTGTATGGCGGCAAGCGCCGCGCGGGCGATCTCAGCTCTTCCCGCGCCGTTCAGCAATACCGTCTCAGGCGAAAGCTCCCGTAGCGCGGCCTGCTCGTCTGCGCTTAAGGCAAGCCCCACACGCGCCGCGGGTCTGTCCGCAAAAATGCCGTTTCGATAATTCGGCTCCTGTTTGAGAAACAGAGCTGCATCCGAAACGACCGCAATGCGCGCAGTATATCCCTGCACGGACAACAGATCGGCTGCGGCAAAGATCTCCCGCTCGCCGTCCGGGAACGAAAACAGCAGCACATCCGGGTCGCCCTTCGGCTCCCGCCGCAGGTAGGCGCCGCGCTCCGGCTTCGGCTCATAGCTTCCGTGCGGCTTGATTTCATAGGGACGCAGCGGTCTCATTGCAAACCTCCGATCGAACGATTTCGAAACAGGCGCGTCGCCGCAAACGCAACCGCGGCACCGACCAGGCACTGCACCAAATTGAACGGCACATTCGGCAGCGCAGCCGCCCCGCCGTACAGGATGGTTTCGTAAAGAAAATACCCGAACGGCACGAGCAGCGCCGATATGAAAAACGCCAGCACCTGCAGCCGCGGTTTCATGACCTTTTGCAGCAGGCAGAACAGCAGCGCCATGCCGCCTTTGATCACAAACGTCGCCGGCATATAGACCGCATATCCAAGCAGCAGATCCGCGAGCGCGGATGCAGCGCCGCCGGTCAGTGCGCCCCACGGGCCTCCGAGCAGAAACGCTGCGGAGAGCACGCCCGCATCCCCAAGATTTACAAAGCCGAGACCTCCCGGGATCGGGATGGAAACGAGCATGGTCAACAGCACGATCGCCGCTGCCAAAATGCCGCAAAGAGCGATCTTGCGAATTGTCCGATCCTTCATGTGTGTCACCTCCATAGACTGCTGCCCGCCCAAGCAATGCGGCTCGGACGGGCAGATCGATTGTTATAATTGGGATTCGGCTCAGCGAACGGCTTCCGCGATTGCGACCGCGACTGCGACGGTCGCGCCAACCATGGGGTTGTTGCCCATGCCGATGAGTCCCATCATCTCGACGTGTGCCGGGACGGAGGACGAACCTGCAAACTGCGCGTCGCTGTGCATACGGCCCATCGTATCGGTCATGCCGTAGGACGCGGGGCCTGCCGCCATGTTATCCGGATGCAGCGTTCTGCCCGTGCCGCCGCCGGAAGCCACGGAGAAGTACTTCTTGCCGTTTTCAACGCACCATTTCTTGTAGGTGCCGGCAACGGGATGCTGGAAGCGGGTCGGGTTCGTGGAATTGCCCGTGATAGAAACGTCCACGTTCTCATGCCGCATGATCGCAACGCCTTCGTTGACGTCGTCTGCACCGTAGCAGCGAACCTTTGCGCGGTCGCCGTCGGAAAACGCCTTGGTCGAAACGATGTGCAGTTCGCCCGTCTTGTAGTCATATTCCGTTTCAACGAAGGTAAAGCCGTTGATACGGGAAATGATGTAAGCGGCGTCCTTGCCGAGACCGTTCAGAATGACCTGCAGGGGCTCTTTCCGGACTTTGTTCGCGGTGCGCGCGATGCCGATTGCGCCCTCTGCCGCCGCAAAGCTCTCGTGCCCGGCAAGGAACGCGAAGCAGTGCGTGTTCTCGTTGAGCAGCATGGCGCCGAGGTTGCCGTGGCCGCGGCCGACGCTGCGCTGATCCGCAACGGAACCCGGAATGCAGAAGGCCTGCAAGCCGATGCCGATCGCTTCCGCCGCTTCCGCCGCGGTCTTGACGCCCTTCTTCAGCGCAATCGCCGCGCCGACGGTGTACGCCCAGCAGGCGTTCTCAAACGCGATGGGCTGAATGCCGCGAACGATGCCCGCAGCGTCAACGCCTGCGTCGTCGCAGATCTTTTTTGCTTCTTCAAGACCCGCGATCCCGTACTCCTTCAGGACAGCGTTGATCTTGTCGATTCTTCTTTCATAACCTTCAAACGTAATCATGGCTGGCCCTCCTTACTCCTTGCGCGGGTCGACGACCTTGACGGCCTGTGCAAAACGGCCGTAGGTACCGATGTTCTGCTCGTACGCTTCCTTCGGATCGACGCCCTTCTTGATTGCGTCCATCATCTTCCCGAGGGAGACGAACTGGTAACCAATAATCTCGCCCTCTTCGTCGAGCCCGACCTTCAGGACATAACCTTCGGCCATCTCGAGGTAACGGGGGCCTTTGACCTTTGTGCCGTACATGGTGCCGATCTGCGAACGCAGACCCTTGCCCAGGTCCTCAAGTCCGGCGCCCACGGGCAGGCCGTCGTCGGAAAAGGCACTCTGTGTGCGGCCGTATACGATCTGGAGGAACAACTCGCGCATTGCGGTGTTGATCGCGTCGCAAACGAGGTCGGAATTCAGCGCTTCAAGGATCGTCTTGCCGGGCAGGATCTCTGCCGCCATTGCAGCGGAATGCGTCATGCCGGAGCAGCCGAGCGTCTCGATCAGCGCTTCTTCGATGATACCGTTTTTCACGTTCAGCGTGAGCTTGCAGGCGCCCTGCTGCGGTGCGCACCAGCCGACGCCGTGCGTCAGACCGCTGATGTCGCTGATCTGTTTTGCCTTGACCCACTTGCCCTCTTCGGGAATGGGGGCCGGATCATGTGCTGCGCCCTTTTTGACGCAGACCATCTCTTCCACATCTTTGGAGTATTGCATGGATGAGTTCTCCTCCTTCATTATTCTGCGGAAGGTATTATTTTCCGTCCGCTTCTACACATTCTTTCATGTTGCAGTATAGCACAACAAGTTTTTTTCAACAATACTTAGTTTTGCACAAAAGTGCATCTGTGCTATACTTGTTTTATCGACCGGATGTTGGGGAGGATCGACGCTTTTGAAAACAAATGTCATTCTGTTCCTGTTTCTCATTGCAGCAGGGGCGCAGCTGTTTGCCTGTGTCCCGCCGATGCGCGCACGTTTGCGCTACGCGACAAAGCTCCTGCTCATGCCGCTTCTTGCGCTTTGGCTTCTGTTCGCGACAAATCCGACGCCGCACGCGATCACTCTGGGACTCTTATGCGGCTTTCTCGGGGATCTGCTGCTGCTTGCCGCGGCGAAAAAATCTTTTTTCTTTGTGGTCGGAAGCAGCTTCTTTGCCGCGGGTCATGCACTATATGCGGTATACTTTCTCACGCACCTCGGCGCTGCGCCGCGCTTTGGCCTGATCGCATTTGGTGCGCTTCTGTACGCGCTCTATATCGCGTTGCTGCTGCGCCGGCTTCGAAAAGGTGAAATCGGCGGAAAGATGCAGGTGCTCGCAGCCTCCTATCTTGCCGTAATCTCCTTTATGAGCCTGTGCGCGTTTCTCTTTGCTGTCACCAACGGTTCGATTTGGCACTGGATGGTTTTCGCAGCTTCGCTCCTTTTCCTCTTTTCCGATTCCGTCCTTGCCTACGACAAGTACTATAAAAAGCTCAAATTCCGGTATCTCATCGTAATGTCGACCTATATCCTGGCGCAGGCGGGCATTACCTTCGGCGTTTATTTGACATTGGGAGGACACTGAACGCAATGGAAATCGCAGTATTGATCCTGGCTTGTGTGTCGACGGCGCTGCTCATCGCTGTCGTTATTCTTCTGCTGCGTCCGCGCAACGAACATCTGCGGCACGACATTGCCTCTTCCGAAGCACAACTGCGGCAGGACATTGCTGCCTCGGAAGCACAGCTCAGGCAAGAGGTCTCGCATTCCATACAGCACTCCGTTTCTTCTCTCGGACAAATGATCGGAGACAACCAGCAGCATGCCGCCGATCAGCAGGAACGCCGTTTCCGCACGTTTGAAACGACAAACGAACAAAAGCTCGAGCAGATCCGCGAGACCATGGAACGCCGTCTGTCCCAGATGCAGTCTGATAACAACGAGCGTCTTGAGCAGATGCGGCAGGTCGTCGATGAGAAGCTGCAAAAAACGCTCGAAAGCAAGATGACGGAATCATTCCGCCTGGTCAGCGAACGGCTTGAGCAGGTCTACAAGGGGCTCGGTGAAATGCAGTCGCTCGCAGCGGGCGTCGGCGATTTGAAAAAGGTGCTTTCCAATGTAAAGACGCGCGGTATCCTCGGCGAGATCCAGCTGGACGCGATCCTGAAAGAGATCCTCTCGCCCGAGCAGTATGACACGAACGTAGCGACGCGGCGCGGCAGCAGCGAACGAGTCGAATTTGCAGTCAAGCTGCCCGCAGACGACGGACAGTATGTCTATCTGCCCATTGATTCCAAGTTCCCCGGCGACACCTACGCCGCATTGCAGGACGCCTACGAGAGCGGCTCGCCCGATCTGCTGCGCGCAGCCATAGCGGCGCTTACCCAGCAAATCAAAAAGGAAGCGCGCGATATCCACGACAAATACATCGATCCGCCCAACACGACGGAATTTGCCATCATGTTCCTGCCGTTTGAGGGGCTCTATGCGGAGGTGGTCAATCGCGGTCTTGTTGAAGAATTGCAGCGGTGTTATCGCGTGAACATCGCGGGACCCTCCACCATGGCAGCGCTGCTCAACAGCTTGCAAATGGGCTTCCGCACGATTGCGATCCAGAAGCGGAGCAGCGAGGTCTGGCAGGTTCTCGGCGCGGTCAAGACAGAATTCGAAAAGTTTGCGTCCGTCCTGCAAAGCTCGCAGCGCAGGCTCCTACAGGTCAACGACGAACTGGATCAGCTCATCGGCACCCGCACACGCTCCATCGTCCGCAAACTGCGCAGCGTGGAACGGTTGGAGGATGATATGGCGGCGGCTTCCTTGCTTGGGACCGAACGTTTGCTTGCTGACCCTGACGACGGGGATCAGGAGTGAATTTAGGGGGCTCGAAATTTGTCAGGAGTTATTTTGAAATTGTTCTTGACATTCTCGCTATGTATTGATACAATAATCAAGTGCGAAATGCGCTTGTAGCTCAGTGGATAGAGTGCCCGGCTACGAACCGGTAGGTCGCAGGTTCGAATCCTGCCAGGCGCGCCAGAGGATCGGCAAGTCATATAAGACTTGCCGATTTCTTTTGTTATTCATATGTTGTCTTGTTTCTTAACGCACTCAGTCACACCGTTTCAAATACAAACACGCCTCCTCGCATAACTTCCGCCGCAATCATTTGAAATGGGCGTCGGCGTATGCTATTATGGGAAAAAGGCGGTGGAAAAATGCTCTTCAAAACAACGGGAATTCTGCTTGAGACTGTCCGGCCATATACGGGAAATGCCTTTACCGACAGCTTTTCCGAGCAGGACATGAGGTCGGCACACACCTCCGACCTCGTTGTTATCGACGCAGGAAATCATGTCGGATTCGAAGTCTTTGAGAATCGCGTGATCGTGTTCTTCTTTACCGGCCGTCGTCAATTTTCGGATCATTTCAACCGAAATCATGAGTATATAGCGCGCGCCGCTGCCTTTTTGAAAGACCTGTTTGAATACAGACTCCTGCATATAGCATTCTATAAGAGAGAACGCCTGTGCTGCGAAAAATACTGGCTGTTGTACGACGATGGCAGAAAGAAGCGCCATATTGCAACCGTCCGATCGCGATTTGCAAATCCTTTTTGCAGCAGCACTACGCGCTCTGCGACATGGCATTTCGACAGGGCTGCGGGCGTTTTTTCCAACAGACAGCCAAAACATCCCGATCTCCGTGCCGTTGAGGTCGTTGATGTCAGCGATGCCTGCTATATCGAGCTCTTCTGCAAGAACAACGTCTTTTCATATGCCGTTATGGAAATGCTGTTTGATTCATATTCCGGTCAATACTATTGGGCCCCTGCGGAAAATGTTTTTCCATCCGGTCTATACGACACTCGGGAAAAAGCGGTCGCCGCAGCAAGAGAAGCGCTGGACTGCCGTGCAAAGCTGCAATGATCCTATGCGTTCCAAATGCGCGTGCAAAGCGCGGAGAACGTCGGCATTTGCGAGAACGTATTGCCCGTTCGAAGCGCCCTGCAAAGACTGTATTGCCCGGATTCTGCCTTTTGCCGCAAACAGAAAAAGCGCCCCCATCGGGGCGCCGCAGGGCCGCATAGAACGGCCCTGTTTTTTATCAATCCACGTTTTTGTATGCAAGCAGTGAATCCAAAAGCCCATTCAGCCAATCGCCCTCGAAGGACTCGATATTGCCTGCGTCGCAGAGCTTTGCGAGCGTCGGATCGATCGGCATCTGTGCCGTCGCCGTAATGCCGTGCTTTGCCGCCGTCGCATTAAGCCGGCTCTCTCCGAACGGATGGATGACATGTCCGCAGTCGGGGCAGCGCACATAGCTCAAGTTCTCAACCAGCCCCAGAACCGGTACCTGCATCATATTCGCCATGTTGACCGCTTTTTCCACAATCATGCCGACAAGCTCCTGCGGGCTCGTAACGATCACAATACCGTCGAGCGGGATCGACTGAAACACCGTCAGCGGCACGTCCCCCGTTCCCGGCGGCATATCGATAAACATGATGTCCGTATCGCCCCAGACGACATCCTTCCAGAATTGCTTCACTAAGCCGGCAATGACGGGACCGCGCCAGACGACCGGCGCCGTTTCGGAGTCCAGCAGCAGATTCAGAGACATGGTTTTGATCCCTGTACGCGTTTCGACCGGATACAGCGTTTCCCCGTCGCCCATAGCTTTTTCCAAAAGTCCGAACGCCCGCGGGATCGACGGCCCCGTCACGTCCGCATCCATGATCGCCGTTTTCATGCCCGCGCGCTCTGCAAGCACTGCAAGCATGGAGGTGACGATCGATTTGCCGACGCCGCCCTTTCCGCTGACAACGCCAATGATCTTCTTCACATTCGACTGTGCGTTCTGCGGCTCTAAAAAGCTCGTCTTTTCACGGCTTGCGCAGCTTTCGTGGCAGCTGCCGCAGTCATGGGTACAGTTCTCGCTCATGTCCCGGTCATCTCCTGGCCTTTCTTCGTTGTTTCCCTATATTATACGCCGCAGACCCTGCTTGTCAAATCTCAGCGTCGTGCGCAGGCTCTTCTGTCGTCTCAACCGGCTCCGTTCCCGCGCTTTCCGTTTCCTCCGCTGCCGCTTCCTTTACGTCTTCATGCGACAGTTTTGTGCCGCATTTGCTGCAATACTGGCTTTCTTCCGGATTCTCGGCACCGCAGTTCCGGCAGAGCGCCACATGCTTCAAGCGCAGATACTTTTGCTTTGCCGCCTGGATCTCGGCGTTCTTGCCGAGCGCCTTGCAGCACTGCTCGCGGAGCTCCTCTGCGGGCGATGTTCCGAACCGCTCATAATACATCTTTCCGAGATCTCTGTAGATCTCGTCCCGCTCGCGTTCCAGTCCGGCGATCTGTACGGAAACGCCTGCGCTGTCTGCAATCTCCGACGCCTTTTTCGCCACGCCCTTAGACGCGCTTCCGATCCGTTTCCCCAGTTCATCAAAAAAGCTCATATTGATTCCTCCCGGTGATGAACCACATTTTTCCCTACTATACCACGGATTCTGCTCTACTGTCGCGGGACGGATAAAATGTCACACTGCGTTCAATCGCGCTTCAAAATGCAAAAGCAAAAGGGGGCTCGCCATAAGCCCCCCCTCCGCTATGACGCCCCCAGCCGCTGCTTTCTCTACCGTGTGCTCCTTCCCGCGATCGTCATGACCGCCGCATACAGCACGCCGGCGATCGGCCAGACAAACCACGACCGCCCTGCATCCAGCGCAATGGACGGAGAAAACGTGATATACAGATAGATCGCAACGGCAATGAGCCAATAACAAGTATTGATCGTGCCGAGCAGCCCGCTCTTTGCTTTTTTCTTTCTTGTATACTCTCCTTCTTCCAATAGCTTCTGCATGGCTGCATTGTATGTCCCGCCATAGACGAACGCGACACAGCCGATCCCGGCGATCAGGAACATCGCCGCAACGGAGATCACATACGAAAGATCCGAACCGTCGAAGCAGACCGCAGCAAACAGCGGCAGCACCGACAGAATGCAGAGCACGGTCCCAACGACATTCAGACGATCATATGTATTCTGGAATGCCGTCCTGCGTTCCTTTACCATGCCGCTCACACCGTAAGCCGTCTCAAACGGCTCTTTCTCAAGAAACGCGAACGCTTTGGCCTTTGCGCCCGTTGTCAGGAAGATCGCGACGCCCACCGCCACAAGCAGCAGCAGCGCGCACAACCCGAGCCCTGCGGCTGCATTCTCGGTGATCGGGGCGTCCGCGCTCTCGCTCCATGCGCCGAGCAGAAGAAGCGGTATCGCCGAGATGATGCAGAGAAACGTTGCAAGCGCCATTTTCGGCGCCGCCGCCTTCCGCAGATCCAGATACCGCGCGGCATCCTCCATTGTCACCCGATGCAGCTCCGTATCCGGTTCGCTCGCTGCATACTCCTCCGCTTCCAGCTCGTCCTTCAGCAAATAATCGGTCGTTACTCCAAAGACCTTGCTCATCTGGAGAATGCGTTCCATATCCGGAACGGACTGCGCGCCCTCCCACTTAGAAACCGCCTGACGCGATACGCCGAGCTGCTCCGCAAGCTCCTCCTGCGACCAGCCGGCCTTCTTTCGCAATGCAATGATCTTGTCTGCCAGTATCACTTGTATTCCCTCCCAATATTTCGATCAGAGACGTTTTGAATGCCAATGGCGTGCGATTCCTCCGTCTCGCTTGTATCTGCATGATACGTTGATTCCCGGTTGCGTACCATCCATCCGACCGTAAAATCCGTCAACCGTCGGTTGCATCGTCTCGATTGTTTTGCAGACGGCGCGATATGTCCGCTCGCCCGCACCCATCACCGGCTTTTGCAGCGCGGCAGCCTGCCTGATTTTGCCTGCCGGTTCAGTCTTCACCGATAAGCTGCCGAAACGCCGTGTCAGAATCAAATCCGCTGCGCGCAAACCCCGCGGTCTCCTTAATGGCCTTACAAATACTGTAGCTGCACTGCATGAGGATCTCCGCCATTTCCGCCTCGGTATAGGGGCAGCAGCCGCTCACGATCAGCGTTGCAAGGCCATGCACCACGATCCACATGTCGCGGAAATAGAGTGCCGCGGCTTCCTCTCCGACATGATACGTTTTCATGACCGAACCGATCGCGTGATCTCTCGCATGCTCCATAACCGTAACAGCGCCGTTCTGCCCCTCTGCGTTGCGCGTAAAAAACAAAAGCCGATACAGCTGCGGTTCCTCCGCGGCAAAGCGCAGATACTGCTTTCCGAATCCGCGAAAGGGCTGTTCCTCCGCAAGCCCTGCATCCACATAGGCAAGATACCGCTGCTCCGCTGCATCGCGAACCGCTGCCCTTACCTCGTCCATGGTATTGAAATACGTAAAAATCGGCCGGGTCGATACGCCGAGTTCTCTTGCAATGTCCCGCGTCGTCAAGGCGCCGGCGCCCCTTTTCCTGACGACATCCAATGCGGCATTCACGATCTCGTCTTTTGTAAACTTCGCTTTTGGCGGCATTTTCCTACCCCTTTCGATGCGTTAATTCCATATTTCTTGTAATGCAACAAGCGATTTGCAACGCTTGTATTGTATTGACCGGAAACGGCTTTGTCAAGGGGACGCCGAGCCAGCCCGCTAAAAAAAATCCCCCACGGCATCTGCCGCAGGGGAAGACCAATCTATACAGCCGGCTCTGTCAGTCCGGAAATACAATACGATACAAGCGATAGATCGATGCGGCATCGCCGGGAACGCCGGTCGTCGCCATCGGGTCTTTCCGTGAGGTCTGTTCCGCATAAAATTGCAGCGCCGCTTCGTCCGGGTGCAGCGTGCAATCGTCCGTATGCATCCTCGCAAAATCGCAGAGCTTGTCCTTTGATACACCCAGCGCGTTCAATGCCTCCCGCAGGCGTTCCGGTCGGTATGCATCGAGCGCGGCCACGTACGCAGGCAGCACAAGGCTGTTGGCTCTGCCGTGCGGAACATCATGGAAATAAGTCAAAGGGTACCCCATGGCATGCATGAGCGTTGTCCCCGTTTGTGCAATCGCCATACCGCCCAGCATCGAGATCAGCATCAGCTCTTCCCGGATACCCTCGAGCTTTCCCTCGGCAAGCGGCTGCATACAATGCGAGAACCGTTTCAGCGCCGCAAGGCACAGCGCGTCCGTCGCGGGTGTAGCGCGCATGGAAAGATAGCTCTCAAAGCAATGCTGGAATGCATCCATGCCCGTATCAAACGTAATCGCACGGGGAAGTTTTTCCGTATATGTCGGGTCGAGCAGCGCCACACGCGGAAATGTCAGCGTTCCGCCAAACGATCTCTTGGTCTTTGCCGTGTCGTCCGTCATGATCGACCAAGGCGTGACCTCGCTGCCCGTGCCGCTTGTCGTGGGGATTGCGGCAATGGGGAGCACGCCGTTTTCATAGCCATATTGAAACAGCCGCTGCTCATCGATCTCATTTGCGGCAAACACCGCGATCGCCTTTGCTGCGTCCAACGGCGAACCGCCGCCGATGCCGACGATGAAATCCGCGCCGAAAGCACGCGCCCGCTGCCCGAGCGTCCTGCAAGCCGAGACGTTCGGGTTGCTTCCGATCCCTTCATACACCTCATATGCAACGCCCTCTGCCAAAAGCGCGCAGAGCGCATCTCCGAGTGCTCCGGACTTTCTTCCGGAGTTTGCGCCGGTCACGACGAACGCACGTTTACCGAGTGCAAGCAGTTTTGCATTCTCCCGTACGGCGCCGCGGCCGAAACGCACGACTGTCGGTAATTCAAACGAAAAGTTCATCTTTCATCGCCTCCTGCTTTCTCAAGGATTGCAGCGTCCGCAGGGAACGTACCCATCCGCGACCGCAGCGTCTCTTGTTTCAAAATACACACGGTTCCATTCCGCAGGCAGTCCACTGCAGGTCAGCTTATGGAATTTGCCCGAGTTTTTGTTGCCGATATAGCAAGTCCCTGCCGGAATGCTGCTCTGTAATTCTTCCTCCGGCGTCAAAACCGCCGTTCGCGGGTCATAGTCGCGCTCCGTCGAAAACGTCAGCGTTCGTCCGTCGCTTTTGCAGCAGATCGTACCGCAGAGATCCGTTCGATACACGGACGCTCCGGCATCTGCAAGTCTGCTCAGCACTGCTTCATCCGGCAGGCCGTACCGATTTCCGTGTTCAACCGAGATCACAGCATAGCGCGGCATGACCTCGCGTATAAACACATACGAGCTGCTGCCGTCGCTGCCGTGGTGTCCGACCTTCAGCACATCCGCAGACAGACGCGCGCCCGATTCCAGCAACTGCTGCTCGGCGACACGCTCCGCATCGCCCATGAACAGGAAGCCTGTTTCGTCCAGATCGATGCGAACGACAAGCGACGTATCGTTCGTCGTTGCCGGCGCCGCCACCGGACTCAAAAACGTCACCATCGCTCCGCCGAGCAAAAAGCTGTCTCCCGCTTTCGGCACGGTCAGAGATTTTCCCCGTTTATCCGCGTATTTGCAAAAGTTTTGAAACGACTTGGAGTCGTAGTCCGTCACCGGCGCATAAATCGTCCCTGCGCTGCATTCCTTGAGCGCCGCGGCCAGCCCGCCGACGTGATCCTCGTGCGCATGGGTACAGATCACAGCATCCAGATACCGAATCTGCTTATCCCGCAGAAACGCCACGATATAACTGCTGTCCGCCACATTTCCGCCGTCGATCAGCATGGCACTGCCGCCCGAAAGCACCAGTGCGGCGTCCGCCTGGCCGACATCAAGAAAGTATGCGGTAAGCTCCTGCGAAGAAGCGCGTATCGGATTGCGGTTCTCTCCGGCCGTCGAAAACCCTATGAGCGCAAGCAAAAACAAAATGCCGGAAAGCAACGGCATCCAATACCGTTTTGCTGCAAGCGCAATCTTTTTCATAAACAGAGTATAGCATTTGCCGCGGTCTGCCGCAAGCATCGGCATCCGGCCGCATTCCTCCGCCAAGCGCGTTTGCAGAACGCTTGAGCGCCCGTTTGTTTCTATGCTATACTGGTGGCAGTTCATTCTCAGGAGGATGTAATCATGATTTCCGATTCTTTGATCCATCAGCTTCGCGGCCGCGGTTTTCTGGCTGAGCATTTTGAGACCGGCGCGCAGGCGAAAGAGGCGGCGCTTTCGCTCATCGGCACCCGCAGTGTCGGCATCGGCGGAAGCATCACCGTGCGCGATCTCGGCCTGCCGGAAGCATTGACCGCCCAGGGCAACAAGATACACGCCCATTGGTATGCATCCCCCGAGGAATTGCCCACGGTACGCCATGAGGCGCTCCACGCAGACGTATATCTCTGCTCCGCGAACGCAGTGCTAACGGACGGCCGTCTCGTCAATATCGACGGCACGGGCAATCGGGTCGCCGGACTGATCTATGGACCTCCGGTCGTAATTGTGATCGCAGGCAGCAACAAGATAGCCGATTCCCTTGACGAGGGCATTGCCCGAATCCGGCGCGAATGCTGTCCCGGCAACGCTTGGCGGCTCGGTCTCGACACGCCCTGTGCGCGAACGGGAAAATGTGTGGATTGCCGAACTCCCGCCCGCATGTGCAACGTCATCACCATTCACGAAGCGCCCACACGCGCCGTCAAAGAGTTTCACGTGCTTCTGACGGACGAGCCGCTCGGGCTTTGATCGTCCGTTTAAGACGCGCTCGGCCGGCAAACAGCAAAAACCGCCCTTGAAACGGGTGGTTTTGGAAAGAGATTTGTCAAGGGTGTTTTCTACATCCAACTACAGCTTTGTATAAAAAAACAACCGAGCATAAATAATAAATAGACTCCAGCGGTATGAACCGCACCCCATTTGTTAGACAAGTATGATAAAATACTTGTACTAAGGAATGGGGTGTTCATTTATGCGATGCAGCAAGAACGTGAGTGTTCATCTTGTACATTAAAGTTCATCTTATCAAATCTTTAGCATTAGGTCGCATATCGCATTATGAACATCATCGCAAGGTATACAGCAAGCTTCAATCCAGCGCCTATTAACGCAGAATACAAACTGGCTTTAAAATCGAGTTTTCCTCATCCACAAAAGAACCGGGGGATATTGCGGCGTTCCCCCATATCCAAACGCTGCCGTCCCGTTTTACGGCGGCGTTCAAAGTTGAAGTCACAAAAACGGAGTTCACATCTTCCATGATTTTGGCAGGCGAAGTCCTGCTTTTTGTATCGCCTGTTCCAAGCTGCCCAACTTCATTGTCCCCCCATGCCCACAGACTGCCATCGGCCTGTACCGCCAAGCTATGCCTGTTGCTTGCGGCAACAGACACAACGTGCTCCATGATTCTTTGCGGCGTCTTTACGCTGCCGCTATGCCCCACGCCCGCCTGCCCCGCATCGTTATAACCCCAAGCCCACAGGCTGCCGTCCTGCTTTACGACAAGACAGTGATTGACGCCCATTGCGCCAAACGCAACATCTTCCATGATCTTAACAGGTTTATTCGAGAAAGAACTGTACTCAGAAGCGTATTGGGCGGCCGTAGAATCAGGTTCAAAGATAATATCCCGCCCCCACATCCACAAACTGCGATCCTTTTTTATTGCCATCGTATGCATATGTATTTCAGACTCTTCCGACTGCGGGATTACAGAAACAATCGAATTTGCGATTCTCGCAGGATATTTCATGTAAACATGCTTGGCATTGCCATACTCAAAGCCCACGCCAAGCTGTCCCCGTGCATTTTCTCCAAAGCCAAAGAGCGCACCCGATTCTCTAAGCACATAGGTTTGCGTATTGTAAACCGGATTGACCCAAACCGCATGCACCTTCTCCATTTTTCTTTCAAAAGCATATTCTCTGTATTCAAACTCAAAAGAGGATTCCGTCTGAGCCCTTTTTCTCCATACCGTCCACAACGAACCATCTGTTTTCAATGCCCAAAAAGATGAACTGCGCAAACCATTTGCCATGATTGCGCTTACGCCTTCCATCACTTTTTCAGGAGTCTGTTCAAAATGAGACGAGGGTATTTCTCTGTTGCCCTCCCTGTATGTCGATATATCCCACGCCCATAGGGACATGTCTTCATAAAGAACGCAAAGGAAAGTGCCTCTTTTCCCGTTGGTGTCGGTCCCTACATGAACGGCGTCGGCAACGTGATCTGCAAGCTTCCAAGTCTTTCCAAACCTGCAAAAAGGCTCATCCTGGGTTGATGGGACGCTGTCCATGCTCCAAATCCACAGTTCGCCGTTTTCTTTGACGATAGCAATGTAATCTAATCCAAAGGAAACCGCAGTACCTGTATGGTTTATCAAAGCATGCCCTTCGTCCTGAGGCAAAATGGCATTTGGATCGCCCGGCGCACCTATAGGCCAATAGAATTTATATAGCAAACAAGATGCTGCTAACACAACGATTACCAGAAATATCAGCAAGGGAATTATCAGGGCTTTTTTATTCATCTGTTATCACATCCTTATGAACTATTCCCATGGGAACTAATTAGTTCAATTTTGAACTAATAGAGCAAACACCATTTGCATCAATAATTGCAGCGAAACAATTTTTTATGTGCAATACTTCCATGCCGTTTTCGACAACATATTCACGGGCATTCTCATCATTGGGATTAAACGCTAAAACATAGTATCCTGCAATAATTGGAGAGCTGTCAATTCCAATTTCGAGGACATCAACGGTTTCTTCAATGAGCTCATATACATAAAAATCCCAATCTAAAAATGCATTTTCAGCAACCATTCCATTAGCCAACGCGAAACTCAAAGCAACTCTAATAGCTTGCTCGTCTGTTAATGATAGTTCCTTTTTCAAATCTAAATCTATTGGTTGCACCATAAGGGTCACCGTATCTCCCCTGATGAAAACATCTCGATTAAGACTGTCCTTCATATGATGAATGCCATCTGTGCTGCTGAGCGAATTTAGGCTCTCTCTTGTCAAAATGCCTGCGAACAGGTCATTGTCTGGCTTTATTGGAATTTGCGGAGCGGATAGAGGAATATTTCCCCAACTGGTCGTGTTTCCGGTATAGAGCCTAATATTTGGCGCATCAAAGCGGGAAGAAACTGTTCCCGGGGTGTTTTGGTACATATCCGATAGTTTTTCAGATGCATATAAAGAATGTACCATCACTGCCGCTTTCTCGAGTCTTATAACGCCATCTGACACATACGAATTATTAAGGTTAGCTTGAATCCATGAATGCAATATGCTATAGTTATTGCCCGAGAGCGCGAAAAAGTCATCTACAACATTGAAATCACCCGGACCGACAGGAGCTTTCTCTGCATAACCTAAAATACCATGCGCCCTGCTTTCTTTTCCCAGCAAAGCTCTAGCCCACTTTTTATAATGATTAGGATATGTCTTATTTGTTTGCGTGAATCCGTTTGCTCAGGCATCCGTGCAAAGGATCATGGGCTTGCTGTTGCAGAACAGTTTTCCATCCTTCACCTCAACGGCTGTCCCATCGAGCAGATTCTCGCGACTGCCGTCCGATAGATCGACCGTTATCTCTGCCGACTGCCCTTTCAGAGAGAACACACCGATAAACCTCCTATTTCCGCTTCCGCGCTGCAAGACGGCGATGTCCTTTGCATCGTCCGCCTCCGCGCGGAACCAATCCGCGCTCCCGAACCGCTGTTTGATCGCATATAGTCTGCAAAGCAGACTGCTGAGATCGCGTCCCGTTTTCCGATCGATGGGGTCCTTGTCAAACAGGCTTGGCAGATGCGTGTTTTCAAACTCCTGTCCCGCATAGATCAGCGTTGTGCCCTTCAGAAAATACAAGAATGCGGTATAGTTTTCAAGTGCGCGTTCGTCATGCACATAGGAGCAGATACGCGGCTGATCGTGGTTTTCAAGAAACCGCAGTTTATTGTAATTTGCAGGATAGACGCCTTCCTGAAAATTCAGCATATCAAGATAGTGGCTAAGGCGCGCCTTTCCGGCAAGATACTTATCAAACACCTCGCGAATATCGTACTCATATTCCAGATCGAATACGGAAAACATGTCCGTATCCAAAGCGGAATCGATGCCGTTTCGCCGTGCCAGGCAACCATAACCGAGATGCACCGTTTCCGCGAGCCAAATGCAGTTCGGGTTGACCTCCGCGACTGCCTCCCGCGCCCTGCGCCAAAACGCAAGCGGCACAAACGACGCCACGTCGCAGCGGAATCCATCCACGATCCCCGCCCACATAACAAGCGTATCGATGAGGTATTTCCACAGACCCGGCGCGCGGTAATCCAGATCGATCACATCCGACCAATCCCCCATCTTGTTTCCGGGCTTGCCGTTCGCGTCGTGATAAAAGTATTCCGGATGCTCCATATACAGCGTCGAATCCGGCGAAGTATGGTTATACACAACATCGATCATGCACTTCATTCCACGCGCATGGATCTGCTGCACAAGCGACCGGAAGTCCGCCATTGTGCCGTAAGCGGGATTCACGCTTCGATAGTCGCGGTTCGCGTAGGGGCAGCCGAGCGTCCCCTTCTTCCCCGCAACGCCGATGGGATGGATCGGCATCAACCAAACAATATCCGTTCCAAGCGCGCGGATGCGGTCAAGATCGTCCGCAACAGCGCGAAATGTCCCTTCCGGCGTGTGATTGCGGACGTAAACGGAATAAATGACCTGGTTTTGCAGTCGCGGATCGGTTTGAAGCGCCATATATGCTTCCCTCCTGTACAGACGTCTGTACTCACTCTATCACATCCCTACCAAATTGCAAGCGCTTCTCAATGCGTTTTTTTCACACGGACTTCCGCAGGCGGCAGATCCGGCCCGCCGCTTGGCACGGTGCCGGATCCCGCATGCAACTCTGGTTCCGCATTTTGATAGAACCCCGCGCGGGGCGCGCCGCCTGTCACGGCAGGCGTTCGATCCGCGGCTTTGGCGAATTTCCCCGTTGCATGGATGCGGCTTGCGGGGCGGGACGTACGGGAGGTTCTCCTCTTCAAGCCTACCGGAGATCCGCCGCATCCGTTTCATCATCCGGCTCGGCGTTCAGCCTGTCGTGACGCTTTTGCGTCGCTCGTGCCGCCAGGAGCAATACAAGATAACAGAGTACGATGGCTCCAATCCCCCAAATCGCAGCAAAACCGAGAGCGCCGACAAGCCTTTGATGACGCAAGAACGTAAAGCCAAACAGAAAGACGGCGATACAAAGCCCGACGATTACGGAGATTGTAAGGATGGTCTTGCGGCTCATATCCATTCTCCTATCCCAAATCCCGGCTCGAATACATGAAACGGTCAGGTACACCGCAAGTCCCATGAACAGGATCCATTCACCAGCAATTGCGCGCACATCCCTTATGACCAGAGCTTCCACAAACAGGGCGATTACAAGTCCCCAAAAGGCCATCCAGCATCCCCGGCTTTCGATTTCCAGCAGCTTGCGCTCCTGCTGCTCATCCAAATTACTTTTTCTTCGCTTCATCTTCATCTTCCTCCCAAAACAAATCGTTCAGTGTTACGCCCAGCGCCTTGCAGATTGCTACGCACAGCTTAATGGAAGGGTTAAACTCCCCCGCTTCAATCAGGCCGATGGTTTGCCTCGTGACCCCGGCCCTTCCGGCTAACTCGGTTTGAGAAATGTTAAGCTCAATGCGCCTGAACTTCATTTTTAAATTTCTCATCGGCATCCCCTCCTTACAATGACAATTATAAATTGCATTTGTTGATATGTCAAGTATATATTGCAATTATTTTCTATAATTTACAGCCGTTTCTCCTCGGACTGAAGCGCTTTGAGAATTTGACGACGATGTCATCGACGCAAAAGCAAACGATTTCCCTTTGTGAAAGCGCCTTGTAAAATTATCAAGGAATGGCTTTGCACTTTCCCCAGAAGATAAATAGATGTTGTGTCACAAATGCGCGTTGGCTGAAACGGCTCGATAGTCCTTGCTTCTGCCGCCTTCCGGCACAAAAATTGCAGCCGACCTCTGCTATCAAAGCTTCGTCAGAAAATGTGTTTTATCCGCTGCAAGGAGAATTGCATTGAAAAAGGACTTGCTTTTGCAAGTCCTTATTTCTGGCAAAGAACCGTAATTCTGTTAATAATCGTTTAGGGGGTACAGATCTGGTTTGGAGGGGTGCATAAACTTATCCATCCGAAACATCGCAGCAAACAGGGATTTATCTACGTGTTCCGTCATCATTAAAATGTTTTTTCAAAGCTTTCTCCGTCGAATAAATTGACGCAATCATAATAAAACACTGAATTGTCATAAGAATCAACCCTGCAAATCCAATCGTATTCTTATCACTATGGTATAACGGAATATGTATCAAAACAGATGGTATAATCATTACCCATCCTGTTTTCCACCAGAGTTTTCCGCAATAGTCGTGAGCAAATCTCCATGTATCCATATTTTTCATTGAGCGAGTTGTTCTGTATCCCACTATGTTGTTTATACGTTTGGGACAATGTTTCCACATCATTCTTCCACTAATAAGCATAACAATGGGAATGATTAAATCACATATTAACAACCGATACCACATAGAATTCACCCCCTCCCCGCAAATTCCAATTCTTATACGCTGTATAGCATATCTGTATAGAAAAGCCCATCGCAATTCTATCCAAACTGCGGTGGACTCATGGTGGAGGCGGGGAGAATCGAACTCCCGTCCGAAAACCTGTCAACAAGACTTTCTACGAGCGTAGTCGATCTATTAAAATTTCCCTTTCCGCGGCTCCGGTCGACAGGATCCGCGTTCCGGTAGCTTCATAAATCCGGCCCGCTGCAAAGCTTAGGCGGGTTCGTTCCCTACCCTAAATGACGCCCGTATCCGCAACGGTAGGTTTTCGCGGGCGGACGGACGCGCGTATGGTTACGCAGCGACTGCTAAAGTATTGTTGTTGTCAGTTACTTTAAACTGTTCCCGTTTTTAACGAAGCACGGGGCTTCGGCTCGCTTATCCGGTCTCCATGATCCCCGTCGAAACCATGTTCGCCCCCAAAGCTCTTTGGAGAGGGGCGCGATGTATCCCTCTCTGTTACTATTATATCCTGCTTTCAAAAAAGATGCAAGAAGTCCAACGTACGGAAATAATCTTCCGGCGTTTCCGCTCTGCGGATCATCTGCACGGAACCGTCCTTTTCAAGCAGCAGCTCCGCGCTTCTCAACTTGCCGTTATAGTTATACCCCATAGAGAAACCGTGCGCGCCCGTATCATGGATAACAACGAGGTCTCCGATGTCAATCTTCGGCAGCGGCCGGTCAACGGCAAACTTGTCATTGTTTTCGCAGAGCGAACCGATCACATCGTACAACTGCGTCAAAGGAGCGTTTTCCTTGCCAAGCACGGTAATATGGTGATACGCGCCGTACATCGCCGGCCGCATCAGATTGCATGCGCAGGCATCCAGGCCGATATACTTCTTATAGGTATTCTTCTCGTGGATCGCACGCGTCACCAGATACCCGTAGGGCCCCGTAATATAGCGTCCGAGTTCTGTAAAGATCGAGATCTCCATGCCAGCCGCGCGAACGACCTCCTGATACACTCGCTCGACCTCGCTGCCGATGAACGCAATATCCGTTTCCTTTTCATATGGACGGTACGGAATGCCCACGCCGCCCGAAAGATTGATAAACGTGACGTTTGCACCGAGTGTTTCTTTCAGCTCTACCGCAAGGCGGAACAGCTGCCGTGCCAGCGTCGGATAATAATTGTCATCCGTCGTATTGCTTGCAAGAAACGCATGGAGGCCGAAGTTCTCCGCGCCCTCGTCCATCAGACGTCTGAACCCTTCAAAAATCTGCTCGCGTGTGAAACCGTACTTCGCATCGCCCGGGTTCCCCATGATCGTATTGCCGAGCATGAACTCGCCGCCCGGATTGAACCTGCAGCAAATCGTTTTCGGAATGCCGCCGTGCGCTTTCAGAAAATCAATGTGCGTAATATCGTCTAGATTGATAAGCACGCCCATTTCGCTCGCAAGCTCAAATTCCTCCGCGGGCGTATCGTTGCTTGAGAACATGATATCATGCCCGGTGATCCCGACTGCGCGCGACAGCATCAGCTCGGTCAGGCTTGAACAATCCATACCGCAGCCCTCTTCATGCAGCAGTTTCATGATGATGGGATTCGGCAGCGCTTTTACAGCGAAGTATTCGCGAAAACCGGGATTCCACGCAAACGCTTTCTGCAGCTTGCGCACGTTTTCGCGTATACCTTCCGCGTCGTAAATGTGAAAGGGTGTGGGATAATTGCGCACGATGCGCTCCATCTGATCCTTCGTAAAGGGTAAGGGTCTCATCTGTGGGTCTCCTTCATGCGGCGTTCGATTTCCCGGCCTGCGTCACGTTCCGCGATACTGTGGCGCTTGTCGTACAGCTTCTTGCCCTTTGCAACGGCAAGCTCCACCTTGACTTTGCCGTCCTTCAGATACAGCGACAGCGGGACAAGGCTCATGCCCTCCGTCTGCTGCGCGCTGCCGAGCTTCCTGATCTCGCGTTTATGCGCGAGCAGCTTTCGCGTGCGGAACGGGTCATGATTGTAGATGTTGCCCTGCGCATAGGGGCTGACATGCATTCCTATAAGATACAGCTCGCCGTCCTTGACCTGCGCATAGCTATCTTTCAGGTTCAGCTGACCCTGACGGATCGACTTGACCTCGGTTCCCACGAGCGCAATGCCACACTCATAAGTATCCTCGATAAAATAGTCATGCCGCGCCTTCTTGTTCTGCGCGATCAATTTTGTTCCGCGTCTGATCGGCATACCGATTCCTCTCCGTAAAATAATATACAATCTATATTTATCATAGCGTCTTTTGTCTGCGCCGTCAAGGGCTCGCTGCAAAACGCAAAAGCCCGAACGCTTTTGAAAACAGGAAAAACGCTCTGCATACGAGATACAGAGCGTTTCTGTTTCTACAACGTTTCCTCAGCCGAAAATCGCAAGCGCGATCGCAAGCACGCCAAAGATGACCGACAGGATGATGGTCAGCTTCTGGAGCTTTGCCTCGCGGCTGGCCGCCTTGCCCTTAGCAGTAAAGGAAGCGGTATCACCGCCGAATGCAGAACCTACGCCCGCCGACTTGGTCTTCTGCACGAGCACCACGATGATGATCGCGATTGCAACGAGGATCAGCGCGATGGTAATAATGTTCGAAAGAAGGGTCATTTCTATTTCCTCCAAAATTGACTGCAACGCAAATTATATCATGCGCGGGTCGAAATTGCAAGGGAAAAGGCCTGAAATCTTACGATTTTATCAGGGTTTTTCCGGTCATCTCCTGCGGAACGGGAAGTTCCATCAGGTCCAGCAGCGTGGGTGCGAGATCGCACAGTCTGCCGCCTTCGCGGAGCTCGACGCTCTTTCTCGAATCGTCTACGAGAATGCAGGGAACGGGGTTCGTCGTATGTGCGGTAAACGGCACCTGCGCCTTCTCGTCCCACATATATTCCGCATTGCCGTGATCTGCGGTAATGATGCAGCGGCCGCCCGTCTTTTGAATCGCTTCAACGACCATTCTGACGCAGGAATCTACAGCGTGAACCGCCGCGACCGCAGCGTCCATCACGCCAGTATGACCCACCATATCGCAATTGGCAAAGTTCAGGATCATCACATCATACTTGCCGCTCTCGATCCTGCGGACGGCTTCGTCCGTGACCTCATATGCGCTCATTTCGGGCTTGAGATCATAGGTCGCGACCTTCGGCGAGGCAATCAGGGCGCGATCCTCTCCCTTGTTCGGCGCCTCTACGCCGCCATTGAAGAAGAAGGTGACATGCGCGTACTTCTCCGTCTCTGCGATGCGGAGCTGCGTCTTCCCCATCTTGGCCAAGTATTCGCCGAGCGTATTATGCATAGACTGCGGTTTGAACGCAATCTGCAAATGGCCCTCAAAGGTTTTGTCATACTGCGTCATGGAAACGTAGTACAGCGGGAAGAAGCCGTTTTTCCTCTCAAATCCGTCAAAATCCTCAAAGATGTACGCACGGCTGATCTCTCTTGCGCGATCCGGACGGAAGTTATAGAAGATGACGGAATCCTGCGCCTGAATGGTGGCCGTGGGTTTTCCGTCCGTCAGAACGACGGTCGGCACTACGAACTCGTCCGTTACGCCAGCATCATAGCTCTGCTGCATCGCTTCCGCAGCGCTGCTTGCAGTCAGTCCCTCGCCGTAGGTCAGCGCCGCATACGCCTTTTCCACGCGCTCAAAGCGGTTGTCACGATCCATGGCATAGTAACGGCCCATGACCGTCGCGATCCTGCCGACGCCCAGTTCCTTCAGCTTTGCGTCGACCTGCTCCACATACCCCTTTCCGCTCGTGGGCGGAACGTCGCGGCCGTCCATAAAGCAGTGAACAAAGACCTTTGTGAGCCCATGATCCTTTGCGAGCTTGACGAGCGCATAGAGATGCGTCAAATGGCTATGCACGCCGCCATCCGAGCACAATCCCATGAGGTGCAGCGCAGAATCATGCTTCTTGCAGTTCTCGACTGCTCCAAGGAACGCGGGATTCTGAAAGAACTCGCCGTCGTCAATAGATTTCGAGATGCGGGTAAACTCCTGATACACGATGCGCCCGGCGCCGATGTTCAGATGCCCCACCTCGGAATTCCCCATCTGCCCCGCGGGCAGCCCCACATCCATGCCGCTCGCTTGCAGCAGGGTATGCGGGTAGCTGTCCCACAGCGCCTTGATATTCGCAACGCCGTCGGTCTTGATGGCGTTGCCCTCTTTTTCCTTGCGATAGCCAAAGCCGTCAAGGATGAGCAAAGCTGTGATCGGTTTCATCAGTAGTTGACCACCTTGGAAAAGTCCTCTGCCTTGAGCGATGCACCGCCGATCAAGCCGCCGTCGATCTCCGGCATGCTCATGAGCTCGGAAGCATTCTTGGGGTTCATGCTTCCGCCGTACTGGATGCGCACCTTTTCCGCAACATCTTTGCCGTACACTTCCGCGATCGCGCCGCGAATGACGGCGATGGTTGCGTTTGCGTCCTCTTTCGTTGCGGTTTTGCCCGTGCCGATGGCCCAGATGGGCTCATATGCAATGACGAGCGTTTCCACGTCCTTTGCCTCGATACCGTCCAGCGCAGCCTTTGTCTGGCCGGATACAACGGCGTTCGTGACGCCGCTTTCCCGCTGCTCCAGCGATTCGCCAACGCAGATGATCGGCGTGATGCCGGCTGCGATCGCAGCCTTTGCACGCTGATTCACGGTCGCGTCCGTTTCGCCGAAATACTGGCGGCGCTCGCTGTGACCGACGATGGCATATTCAACGCCGTGTGCCTTCAGCATATCCGCAGAAATTTCGCCCGTGAACGCGCCTTTTTCCGCCCAATGGATGTTCTGCACGCCGAGATGGATATTCGTGCCGGCGATGATGGGTTTGACCGCACAGAGGTCTACAAACGGCGGACAGATCACAACGTCGCACTTTGCGTTCTTGACGAGAGGAACGAGCGCCGTAACGAGTTCCTTCGCCTCTTCGGGCGTCTTGTTCATCTTCCAGTTGCCAGCAATGATCGGTTTTCTCATAGTCGTATCCTCAATCTACTCACGTTTGTCTTATTTGTCGTTCAGCACTGCAACGCCGGGCAGCGTTTTGCCCTCGAGGAACTCGAGCGATGCGCCGCCGCCGGTGGAGATGTGCGTCATCTTATCGGCAAAGCCAAGCTTCTTGACCGCGGATGCAGAGTCGCCGCCGCCGATGATCGTCGTTCCGGCGCATTCTGCGCAGGCTTCCGCGACCTTCTTCGTTCCCTCGGCAAAGGCCGGGAACTCAAAAACGCCCATGGGCCCGTTCCAAACGACGGTGGCCGCTTCCACGATGGTCTTTTTGAACAGCTCTGCGGTCTTTGGACCGATGTCCATACCCATCCAGCCGTCCGGGATCTCTGTGGAGGGAACGACCTTGTGCTCCGCGTTTGCGTCAAACTCCGTCGCGACAACTGTATCGATGGGCAGGAGGAAGTTCACGTTCTTCGCCTTTGCTTCCGCCATGATGTCCTTTGCAAGATCGATGCTTTCCGCGTCGAGCAGCGAGGTGCCGATGCCGTAGCCCTGCGCCTTCAGGAAGGTGTAGGCCATGCCGCCGCCGATGATCAGGGAATCGCACTTGCCGAGCAGGTTCTTGATAACGCCGATCTTATCCGCGACCTTCGCGCCGCCCAGAATCGCCACAAAAGGACGCTTCGGGTTGTCCAGCGCTTCGCCCATCACGCCAAGCTCTTTTCCGATGAGGAAGCCTGCAACCGCAGGCAGATAAGCTGCTACGCCTGCCGTAGAAGCGTGTGCGCGATGCACGGTGCCGAAGGCATCGGACACAAAGATGTCCGCAAGGGATGCGAGTTTTTTGGCAAACTCGGGATCATTCTTCTCCTCTTCAGGATAGAAGCGGACGTTCTCCAGCAGAACGATCTCTCCGTCTTTCATATCATCAATGGCGGTTTTTGCGCTCTCGCCTACGGTATCTTCCGCAAACCAAATCTTCGTGTCGGGCAGCAGCTCTGACAGACGCGCGCCGACCGGTGCGAGAGAATACTTCGGATTGACCTGTCCCTTCGGGCGGCCGAGGTGCGAGCAGAGAATGACCTTCGCATTGTGCTCGAGCAGATACCTGATGGTTGGCAGGGCCGCAACAATACGCTTATCGTCGGAAACCGTACCGTCCTCCGCGAGCGGAACGTTGAAATCTACGCGGACAAGCACTCTCTTGCCGCTGACGTCGATGTCCTGGATCGTCTTTTTTGCCATAGTCTTCTTACTCCTTTGTATTGAAATTAAACTTTCGCTTGCCGCCGTTTCATGCGGTCGGCCTGCGGATCAAACTTCATATTGCCCCATATCTTTTACCACTATTGCGGGGGAAAAGTCAAGAGGAATCGGCAGCCGTTCTGATGCGCCGAAGTGGTGTGTACAGCCGAGTTGGCGAACGCAGGCGTTCTTTGCAAGCTTGCAGGCCTGCTTTACGCTCATGTGGACGTCCGGGCGCTCCTGCGCTTCAACATCTGTAAAGCATGTGTCGGCAAGAAGGAAATCGACGCCGTGTACCAAGGTTTCCAATTCCTCGAACCAGCCGGTATCGCCCGTGTAAAACATGCGCTTGCCTGCTGTATCCGAGATCTCGGCGCCATAGGTCTCGACCGGGTGCCGCATCCGATGCAGCGTCACGGTAAGGTCTCCGATGCGGATCTGTTTTCCGTCCTCTGCTGGTTCAAGCGCAAACGCGGGCGAATCAAGCAGCGGATCTCTGATCTCCGCCGGTGTTTCGGGTGCGATCACGCGAAGCGGCGCTTCACCGCACCATCCTGCCTCCGCCGCATAGCGCAGCACGCCCATATCGGAGCAATGGTCAAAGTGGAGGTGCGAAAGCACCACCGCATCGATCGAATCCAGCTGGCAGACACCGCTCAGACGCGAGAATACACCGCTGCCGCAATCCAGCAGGATACGCGTCTCTCCCGTTTCCACGACATAGCCGGAACACGCCGATCCCGCGCGAGGAAAAGGGCCGTAAACGCCAAGCGCAGTCAATCGCATATCAATGCACCCTCCTTGCTTCGCTTCCGCGATGCTTGCGGATCTTCTCCGGCATGTAGTACAGCAGCACCGCGCCGAGCGCGCCGTCCACGAGACCCTGTGCGATATTGACCGGGATCTCGAGTGCGGCCACACGGTATTCGACAAAGATCAACAGGTCAAACAGGAAGTATCCCACGATCATGATCCCTTCCGCAATCGCCGCCACAACAAAGCACTTCTTCCAGGAATCGCACAGGGGCGCAAACTTTCCGAGGAACAGCGCCATACCCGCCTTGATGATCAGCGTGCCGATGATGTAGCTGTAGCTGCCGACGCAGAGGTCAGCGATCGCGCAGCCCAGCGCAGAAACGACGGCCGCCCACGGACCCCCGATCAAAAGTGCAGAAAGATAAATGCAGACATCACCGAGCGTTGCATAGGTTCCTGCGGGGACCTCGCTCTTTCCGACGGGTCGGGTGAAGCCGCAATCGACGCGGATGAGCGCCGTTACAGCGACGGTCAGGGCAAGCAGCAAGAGCAATAGAATCAGGCGTTTTGTATCGAGCGATCTCTTCATTCCTACCTCCTTGATCGATATTGGCTTTGTGTTCCCGTTTGCTTGCCGCCCCGCCGCTCCATCCAATGTGCTTTTGCTCGGAAGGAACGGCGGGCCGGTTCAGACATCAATACGCTTTTGCAAAATAGATGCGGGTCTTTGCGGGCTTTCCGCAATGGATGCAGACCGCGCCCTCTTCGACCTCGGAGCCCTCGAGCGGCATGCAGCGCGTCGTTGCGCCCGTCTTCTGCTTAATCTCGTCCTCGCACTCGCGGCATCCGCACCAGTTCGCGCGGACAAAGCCGTTCTGCACGCCCGCATTCAGTTCTTCGAACGTTTCCGCATCGACGGTCTTTGCCTCGCGGAATGCCAGCGCCTTTTGATACATGCCGTTATGCACATCGTCCAGCAGCGTTTTCAGCGTGTCCGCAAGGCCAGCCATGGGCAGTGTCGTCTTCTCAAGGTTATCGCGGCGAACCGCCACAACTTCGCCCTTTTCGATGTCGCGCGGACCGACCTCGATGCGCACGGGAACGCCTTTCATCTCCCACTCATTAAACTTCCAGCCCGCGCTCTGTTCGCGATCGTCGAGTTCCACGCGCAGCCCCGCCCGTTTCAGCTCCTCACGCAAGGCTTCCGCTTTTTCAAGCACGCCCTCTTTATGCATCGCGATGGGCAGGATCACGACCTGGATCGGCGCGACGCGCGGCGGCATCACGAGTCCGCGGTCGTCGCCATGCACCATGATCATGCCGCCGATCATACGGGTGGACACGCCCCAAGACGTTGTAAAGCAGGGTTCAAGCTTCCCTTCCCGGCTCAGGTAGTTGATCTCATACGCCTTTGCAAAGTGATCCGCAAGGTTATGGCTCGTTCCCATTTGCAGCGCTTTGCCGTCCTGCATCATGGCCTCGAGGGTATAGGTCGCATATGCGCCAGCGAATTTCTCCTTTTCGCTCTTTCTGCCGCAGATCACGGGGATTGCAAGGACGTTCTCCATGAAATCGCGATAGGTATTGAGCTGCTGCATGGTCTCGTGCTGCGCTTCCTCAAATGTCGCGTGCGCGGTGTGTCCCTCCTGCCACAGAAACTCGCTTGTGCGCAGGAACGGACGGGTGTTCTTTTCCCAGCGGACGACGTTGCACCACTGATTCAGCAGCAGCGGCAAATCACGGTAGGACTGGATCCATTTGCTGTACATGGAGCAGATGATCGTCTCGCTCGTCGGGCGAACGCAGAGTCGTTCCGTCAGCAGCTCGTCGCCGCCATGCGTGACCCATGCGACCTCCGGTGCAAACCCTTCGACATGCTCGGCTTCCTTTTTGAGCAGGCTTTCCGGAATAAACAGCGGGAAATAGGCATTATGATGCCCTGTTTCCTTAAACCGCGCGTCCAAGTGCTGTTGGATGAGTTCCCAGACGCGGTATCCGTACGGGCGGATGACCATGCAGCCGCGCACGTCCGAATAATCGACCATTTCGGTCTTAAGGATGACGTCGGTATACCACTGCGGAAAATCTTCAGCACGTGATGCGATCTGTGTGACGAAGCCTTCGTTTTTGTTCTTAGCCATTGTTTTGCTCTCCTGATTTTATAATCTCGTCGAGCAGTGCGTCGAGAGACAGCTCCTGCCCGTTCTCTTCCTCTTTCACATGGTTCTCTTCCAGCACAGACGCGACCGTCTGTACGGGTGGTTCCTCCGTCATCAGCGTATCCAGCAGTGAATTCAGCGCCGATTCGCTGTCGATCCGTTCGGGCTTTTCGGCCGATCCCTGCGGCGCGGTCTCATTCTTCGGCGCTTCGGCTGCATCGCTGTGCTCCGGCTTTTCCGCGGAGACTTCGGCGGGCTGCATCTCCTCCGGAAGCGCACGGTTTTGCAGTCTGTAGATGTTCCGCATAAGCTGCGCCGGGTTTGTCCCCGCATCCGGCAGCGTGTCCGGATCCGTCACCGTTTCCCGCGTCTCCGGTACGATGTCGCCGCGGTCGATCCGGCTCTTCCTGGCAAAGCTTGCAAAACGTTCCGCGTTCTCTGCCGCTTCCCTTGCCGCAAGCATCAACGCATCATTGTAGCGCGCGATCATATCCCGGTATTCCTGAAGCTGCGTCTCCGCATCCTCCAGCATCCGCTCGCGCTCCGACTGCGCCCTCTTCTCGATCTCTGCCGCCTGCCGCTCTGCGTCGGCAATACGCTTTTCTGCGGCCTCATGCGCATTCTCGAGCGCGGCAACGATCGACCGTTCCCGCTTTTGGTACTGTTCGATCAAACCGTCCTGCGTCTGTACGCACTGTTCCAGCTGGACGATCCTGGCCTTCTGCTCTTCCAGCAGCTGCAGCAATTCCTTCTTGCGCATTGGCTCTTATCCCTCCGGTTTTGTCTGGTATTCTTTGGGCGTATATCCCATGTGCCGGTATCCTGCCGGCATAACGATCCGTCCTCTGGGCGTTCGTGCAATGAACCCAAGCTGCATCAGGTACGGCTCGTACACATCCTCGATCGTTGTCGCGTCCTCTCCGGTGGCGGCGGCGATGGTATCCAAGCCCACCGGTCTGCCGTCAAAGCGAACGATCATCGTCTCCAGCATACGGCGATCGACGGGATCCAAGCCCAGTTCGTCGATGCCGAGCATTTGAAGCCCATCCTGCGCCGCACGAAGGTCGATCGTTCCGCCTGCCCGAACCTCCGCAAAATCCCGCACACGCCGCAGCAGCCGGTTTGCAATACGCGGGGTTCCCCTTGCACGCGATGCGATCTCCTCTGCGCCCGCGCCGTCGATCTCAATATGCAGGATCTCCGCGCTCCTTGCGACGATCTGTTTGAGCGTGTCTTTTGTATACAGCTTCAACTGTTCCTTAATGCCGAACCGATCGCGCAGCGGAGCTGTCAGCATTCCCATGCGCGTTGTTGCGCCGACAAGTGTGAATTGCGGCAGATCCAAGCGTATGCTCCTCGCAGAAGGTCCCTTGCCGATAAAAATATCCAATGCAAAGTCCTCCATGGCGGGGTACAGTACCTCCTCCACGCTGGCGTTCAGGCGATGGATCTCGTCGATAAACAAAACGTCTCCCGGCGCGAGGTTTGTTAAAAGCGCCGCAAGGTCGCCCGCATGAGAAATCGCCGGGCCGCTCGTCACTCGGAGCGACACGCCCATTTCGTTGGCAATGATGCCCGCGAGCGTCGTCTTTCCGAGACCCGGCGGGCCGTACAGCAGGGCGTGATCCAGCGGTTCGCCGCGATTCTTTGCCGCTTCGATATAGATGCGCATATGCTCCTTCACGGCATCTTGCCCGATGTAATCGTCAAGGCAATGCGGCCGGACGCTATATTCGATTTTGGCGTCCTCCTCCCGCATGGAGGATGTGATCAATCGGTCTTCCATAGAACTCCTTTTCGCTTCAGGCGCTGTATGCCGCGTTCATGCCCGTCATTTTGCAAATGCGCGCAGAGCCTTTTTGATAAGCTCCTCGACGCTTGCCGCATCTTCGACTGCGGTCACTGCTCTGGACGCCGATAATCCGTCGTAACCGAGCGATACAAGCGCAGCCACGGCTTCCGCGCGGAGATCCTGCGTCTGTGCCGCCGGCGCTTCTCCGCCGCCCCGCATTTCTTCCGTCTGCACACGTTCCTTGAGCTCGAGCAGAAGGCGCTGTGCCGTCTTCCGTCCCATGCCGGGAACACGATCAAACGCCGCCGCGTTCTCCGTAACGATCGCAATCGCAACATCCTGCGGCGAAAGCTGCGAAAGCACCGCAAGCGCCAGCTTCGGTCCAACGCGGGTCACGCCCAAAAGTCTGCGAAACATGTCGCGTTCCGCCGTATCAAAAAAGCCATAGAGCGCCATCACGCCGTCGGCCAAATACAGATGCGTATATAGTTTGGCCTCCCGTCCCGCTGCGAGACGCTTTAGCGTCTGGCTGCTGCAAAGCAGCTCGTAGCCCACGCCCGCCGCTTCCAGTACGGCGCGATCCGGCAGCACCTCCGCCGCGGTTCCGCGAATATATGCGTACAAGGCCGTCTCTCCCCTTCTTTTATTTAATACGAAAATCCTCCGCCGCCGGGCCGATCGTGCTCGCATGGCAGAGCGCCGCTGCCAGCGCGTCCGCAGCGTCATCCGGCTTTGGTATGCGCGGCAGTTCCAGCAGCAGTTTCACCATTTGCTGCACGGCGTGCTTGTCCGCATGACCATCGCCCGTGACCGCGAGCTTGATCTGCATCGGCGTATACTCATAAAGCGGGATACCCGCCTGCTGCGCGGCAAGCAGCACAACGCCGCGGCCTGCACCGACGGAGATCGCCGTTGTAGTGTTGCGGTAAAAAAACAACTCTTCAAACACAGCCTGCTCCGGCTTATGCAGTGCGATCAGCTGCTGCATACCGCAATACAGCTTGTCCAGCCGTGCCGGAAAGGGGACGCCCGCCGCCGTTTCGATCACGCCGTAATCCACGACCGTATGCTTCGATCCCTCGGTATCCACAACGCCATACCCCAGTATGGCATAGCCGGGGTCAATCCCCAATATCCGCAAGTCTACCACCCTACATATATATTCCAATTTAGTATAGCATGAATCAGACGGGGTGTAAACTGTTTCTGAAGTGCGCGCGCGTTCTATCGGGCAAGGAAACAGCTCCTTCCGCCCGTGTATCCTGTCAATCGATTTACAGGGTGTCCGAAAGCATTCGAAGCGTTTCCGCAAGCGGCACGCAGAGCAAAAACCACAAGAACGAATACCGGAGACAGATCTGCCCGTAGCAGTTATACGGGAGCTCCGAATAATCCCAGACATGCAGTCCCATTCGCACATTCACGATGGCGCCCACTATGAACTCTACCGCCGTGATCACGGCAGAACCGATCATCGCGCGGAGCAGCAGCGTGACATGCGGTAGCCAACGCAGTACGCCGAACAGCAGAACAAGCGAAACGCCGCCTGCAATGGCCATGGAGACATGACTGCGGCCACGCCAAATGAGCTCCAAAAACACATAACAAAAGCCGCCCGCAAGGAACAGGATACCATACAACATGCCCCTATTCTTTGCAGGCGGTCTTCGTTTTAGCGATTCGAATGCAGTCGAATGCTTCCCGTTCAACCCGCTTTTTGCGAATACTTTGCTACAAGCTCATTGATGTACGCGTCCGACAGCCGGAAGTAGTCTTGTAGGTTTTTCAAAGCGTACTCGGGCCGCGCTTCCAATTTTCCCCGCAGTTTTTGCACATGTTCCTTCCAGGACTTCATGCTGGACGGATGACCCCAGCGTGCGATGTGCCTTTCCATTTCCGGCTCCATCTCCGCCAGCATCGTCTCAAACACGGCAAGCGTACGCTCGCTCGAAAGTTGTCCGCACAACAGTTCCACATAGCGTTCGATGAACATTTCGCGCCACGCGGCATTCTTCTTCAGCCCTACAAACACGTCAAGGTTTGTAAGCGAACCATTGCGGGAAGGGATGCCCTCAACGGAGAAATACGCCGCAAAGAGCGAACGCTTCGCGCTCGAATCCTCGTTAAACCCCCAATCCAGATCGTAGAACACGGGCCGCCATTTGACGGTTCCGTCCTGCGAGTGCCAGAATTTCTGGTTGAACATGTCGGAATTAATGATATAGGTCTGCGCGATGATATAGTCGGTGCAATACGCTACATCCACCATTTCCGAGAACTGCCGAAACAGTTCATCGTCAGATAAATCCTTTCCCTGCGCAAAGCGGCGCGCCGCAAGGTATCCTTTGTTGGAGCCCTTGAGCTCCGTCTCGTTGCGTTTGATAAAGTCAACGGCGTCCGGATCAACACCGTAATGCGTTTCCAGGTACTTCGCGTTCAGCTCTTCGTTGAGATCGTACAGTCCCCAGTATTGGCCGTTGAAATAGACGACAACCGGGCGCGTCTCCGCGTAGTCAAGGTTCATGCCCTTCATGATCTTGGAAAACAGCGAATCGCGCATTCTTGCCGTGCTGAAATCCTGTCCGCTGTTGCGCAAAACGAGCGCAGAGAAGGTCTTGAACTCGCAGTCTCGGAAAAACGGGTACGTCACACTCGAACGTCCGTAGCCGCCGCGGAGGCTGACCGAAAAAGACTTCTGTGCATATCCGATCGTTCCCTGTCCCTTCGCCTTGATGCCCGCCGGGAAGGTCACGCCGAGCTGTCCGTCCGCCTCGTAATAAGAGATCTCCGCTTTACGTTCGGGTTTTTCCATCTTTGTTGCGGAGGAAACGGTCTTGAAATCGTCGCGGTCGATCGTGATCGTAACAACGGGAACCGTATGCTTTTCTTCAAAAAGATACGTCGCCGTTACCACCTCGCTGGGAAGCTTGCCGTCTTCATAGGCAATGGCGCGAAGCGTTGTGCTCTTGGAAACATTGATAGGCCCCGTATAGAGCGAATCTCCCCTGCCCGGCGTATCGCCATTGGTCGTATAGTACACCTCCGCGCTGTCCGAGGCAGTCGCAATGCTGACGCGGATCGGTTCCGTCTGATACAGTCCCGTCTCAGACAGGATGGGCGCAGGCGCATAACCGCTCTGCGTGGTCTCACTGTTGCGTTTTCCCTTGGTAGGCGTTGTGAAAAACACCCGTTCCGTTCGCGGGTCGCTTTCAATGCGGCCGGAGCTTTTCCCCGCAGAAAGCGCGCCGGATTCGAACACGTCCACAATCATGCCGGATGCATCGGAAAGCACGATCGTTTCGCCCGCCGCCGCAATACCGAACGTTGCCACGCCGTCCTTTTGGCGCACAGCATGCTTTGTCGTTTCTACAACCCGGTATTCGCCCGCATCCAGCGTCGTCCCTGCGGGAAACGTCCACTTATCCAGTGTGTTCACGCTGTCGGAAAGATGCCAGCCGGAAAGGTCGACGGCGCTGTTTCCGCCGTTATACAGTTCGATCCAGTCGTTCCGTTTGCTTTTGACCGCGTTGGCTGCGCATACCTCGCTGATAAACACGCCTTCATTATTGAAAAAGCCGATCGAGTCGGCTGTTTCAAATCCGTTTGCGTTTTTCGCGCCCGGGGTCGGCTGTGCATAGTATCTGAGCGCACCGTCGTCGCTGCGACCGACGGAGACATTATTCCGCTTCTCCGTCAGCAACGGAATCTCATCCGTGCGAAGCCCCTGGATCGTCGTCAGATACAGGCTGGTCTCCTCTTCTCCGAGACGAAACGAAGCATGAATCTCTCCGTCCTGTACTTTATCCTTTCCGGAAAGGAACACAACGAGGTATTGCCCTGCACCGAGCGTCTGATCCGGCAATGCAAAGCGGAACAGATCGTCCGCGGAATCGGACAGGAAGTATCCATGCAGCGATACGTCGGCGTCGGAATGATTATACAGTTCGACCCATTCGCTGCGATCTCCGTCTGCGTCGATCAGGCTGTACTGATTCCATTGCAGCACTTCATTGATGCGGACCGGATCGCTCGCGTCCATTGCGCCGCCCGCGATCGAATCGAACGTATCCGGCGAATTGGGCTCTCCGCGTGTGGAAAACGCGGTGTATTTTCCGCTCTGCCCTGCTACCACCGCGAGTCCTGCGGGAATGCCCGCCTCCCACGTCAATTCGCTGACCTTTTCCCCGCGAATGCTTGTCAAATATACGCCGGTATCGCTGCTGCCGAGCTTGAACGTCGTCTCAATCGGGTGATCGCCGTTTCGGCTGCCCGTCATGTACACGATGGCGTATCCGTGCGGTTCAATGAGCGCGTCGGGAAGCTGGAAGCGCTGTAGGTTTGTCACGGAATCCGATATGTAGTAGTTTTCAAGGTTGACGGCTTGATCGGAGGTATTGTAGAGCTCGACCCACGGTCCCTCGTCCGCCTTGGACGGCATAACCTCAGAGATCTGCACGACGGAGTAATCCTGCATGGTGAACACCGCGTCGATCGCGTCGGAGATCGCGGCATCGTCATTTGCCGCACCCGGTGTCGGAACGCTGCAATAGCCATACGTTCCGTCGCTCCTGCGGGCATAGGATATATCGGACACAAGCGAAGGGATCTGCATTTCCGCGATGAGGTTGTAGTACGGATCCGTGAGGAACAGATAGTCTCCACTCTTGGAGAGGCCGAATCCCGTACAGGGAATCGTCGTCGCCGTCACGCCGTTGTTGCTTCCGGCGTAGATGACCATATATTCACCTGCATGGATCACCGTTCCCTCAGGAAACACATATTTATGGAGCTTTTTCATATTGTCCGACACGCCGTATCCGGTCAGATCAATGTCCGCGCCCGTCGGATTATAGAGCTCGATCCAGTCCGGGGTGCCGACATCCTCATCAACAAGCGAATACTTGTTACTCGACACGATCTCCGTGACAAGAATGCTTCTGCCGCCCGTCCCCGCATTTGTCGAACAGGCCGCCGCGCAAAGCGCTCCGACCAGCAGCAAGAGCGCCGCAAGAACGCCGTATATGGTTTTATGAACATGTGTCGTTTTCATGCGCACACTCCTTTGTGCCATAGTATAACACAAAAATGTATCTTCGGTACAAACCTACTGTAAACTTTCATCCGCGCGGTCGATGCTTTCCGCAATGGGCTGCTTTTGCGGTTTGAGGCGCATCCGATCCCAGAGCCGATACGTTTCCGTACTGGAAATGGCGTGCATCATCTTCTCCTCGGCGTCCGGCACGAGCGTGCAGATATGCTGGATGAGCTGCTTGGCCTCTTCGCGTTTTGTCGTTCCCGCAATGTCGCAATGCGGCGGAAGCACGGGAAGCTCGCGCTGCCTTGCAACGGAGAGCGCATACTTCTCCGGCAAAAAGATCAGCGGCCGAATGATCGTGACGTCCTTTCTCCCCAGATAGGTCACCGGTGCAAACGTGCAGATACGGCCTTCATACAGGAGGCTGAGAAACAGCGTTTCCAACACGTCCTCACGGTTATGCCCGAGCGCGACCTTGTTGCAGCCGCGTTCCACCGCAGCATTGTTCAGCGCGCCCCGCCGCAGCTTCGCGCAGAGTGCGCAGGGACTGCGTTCGTCGCGGTACTCAAAGACGACCTTGCCGATGTCCGTATGGATCACGGTAAAGTCCATGCCGATCCGCTCCGCAAAGGCCTCGACCCGCGAGGTGTCCACAGGCTTGAGCCCCAAATCGAGCATTACGGCGCAGACCTCAAAATTCGTATAGGAAAAGCGCTGATACAGCTTCATCGCTTCCATAAGCAGCAGGGAATCCTTGCCGCCGGAAACGCCGATGCAGACCTTGTCGCCGTCCTCGATCATATGGTACCGCTCATCCGCTCTGCGGATGCAGCCAAGAACTCGCTTCACCCCTCTGTTTCCGCCTCCCCCGCGGTCTCCGGCAGACGCTCCGCCGTATCAATAATATAGATCATATCGCTGCACTCGCGATTGCGATCCGACTGACGGTTCAGCATGCCGTCGGCGTTCGCCATCACCGCCGTCGCGCCGCCGTCCAGGTTGTAAGCCACGGTGCAGCCCAACTCATAGAACAGCGTTGAGAGGTTTTTCATGCTGATGCCATAGGAATACTCCTTCATTCGGCCGTCCACGACGACAAAGCAATAGTGTCCCGGCTCATAATACCCGATGGCGCTGCGTGGGTTGTTCGCAGCGACGGCCGTATTGAACTTCGTTTTCGGCTGTCCGTTCTCATCGAGCAGTGCCGGCCCGAATCCCCAGCTCTGATAGGGAGCGCGCGCTTCGATCGCTTCGAGATCAATATGCTTGGCCAGATACGTTTCCAGCACCCCGTCGGAATACAGCACGGCTACATCACGGTTCGTCGCGACGGAGCGGCGGTATGCTTCGCCGTTTCGAATGACGAGCCCCCGCTTTCTCGCGCCGAAAAAGTCGCCGGAGATCGCAATGATCGCCTGCTTTTCCCGCGCCATCGTTTCTACGGGCGCAATGTTCTTAAACGTATCGTTCGCAAACGCCGTCCTGAGGCAGGCGAGGTTTCTCAGATAAATGTCCGCGATATGGTAGGTCACGATGCGCTCGTCATATTCCGTCTGCACCGTGCGAACCGTAACGCTCACACGTTCGCTTCGGTAATCCGCGCCATCGCGCACAGTTCCGTTATATGAAAACTTGTCAAGATACCGTTCGCCGAGCAGACTGTCCGTCAAAATCTCCGGCAGCATGGTAAGATCGTCCATTCGACCCACGGTATGCAGCAGCATCGCCTCCGCATCCGCTGCATCGACAACGCCGTTTCCCGTCAGATCATATTCCAGCAAGCCGGCATCGGGCGTTGTTTGTCCGGCAGCGCGGAGCAACGCAGCGGCAGACGCGGCGTTGATCGCAGCCTCCCCGGTTTCCTCGGCGCGAACCGTGCAAAGCGGAACAAGGCACAGCAGTGCCAGCGTTGCCGCGGCGCATCCTTTCCAGATCCTCAAACGCAAAATGTCCTCCAGATTTTCGTTAATCGCCGTTCAGCTTACGCTCTGACGCGGCGGATCTTCTTCCCTGTTTTTTCTTCAATAAACGTGCGGAATGCTTCCGGCGAACCTCCCGTCGTCAGAAAGCCCGCCTTCGACAGCAGATGCGCCTGTCGTTTCCCCACAAACAAGGCGTACAGGTCGTCCGATTCCACGACCTCGCAGATCGCATGATAGCGAACCGTCTCCTCGGACACCGGCGTGCGACTTGCAAAAGACGCATCGTCGAAGTCATACCGAACATCCTGGTCGCGGTAGCCCTGCGGGAATCCGCGATAGGTCGCCTTCGTTGTAATCCTCTGCCGGAAAACGATGAGTACCGCATAAACGACTCCAAGGAACAGGCACAGCATTGCGTAAGGCGACAAGTCCGAAGCATCGTATCTCGCGGAAACGACCGCGGCCATCGTGCCGACCAGCAGCAGCGCCGCTGTAATGACGCAAAGAATGATGTTCCACGCCTTTCGGCCTGGCTTTGCAAAAACGAGTTTCACAAACTGACGTGCAACCGTTTTGTCCATTCGGCAAATGACCGAAAACTCCGGTTCGGAAACCTTTTCCATACTGCTTGTCCTTTCCGTTACTTCTTATTGCAGCGGTTCTCCAACATACACGATGTCGGTCGTCGTTCTGCCGCCGCCGCTTGGGCTGTTGATGATGCGCTGCCCGTCCGACATGGTCGCGGACTGTCCGCCGTCGAGGTTATATGCCGCCGCACAGCCGAGCTCATACATCAGCTCGGACAGTTCCTCCATTCTGAGACCGACGGAGTAAGGTCGCTGCCGCCCGTCCACGAGGACGAAGCAATAATGTCCCGGGCCGTAATAGCCAAAGGCGGTACGCGGGTGCTTGCCGAGGATCGACGATTTGCAATGGAACTCGGTCATCGTGTCGCCGTTTTCATCGAGCAACATAGGGCCAAAGCTCCAAAGCTGCCAAATGTCCCCCGTTTCCTTCAGCTCCTCGAGCGTCATGCTGTTTCTGTCAATGCAGCGAAACGTTCCGTCGGCATACAGCACGCCGAGATCCTTTTTCTTGCAGGCGCGGCCGTCCTGATACCAGACGCCGTTGCGCACGATCGCGCCGTCCGCATTCATGGTATACATATCTCCCGTGATCGCGACGGCAGCATTGTTGTCCGCCGCGATCCGCTTCACCTTCTGCCGCTTGCCTTCATATTTTCCGTTTGAAAAGGCGGTCCTCAGGCAGCTGATATCCCGGATATAGATGTCCGCGATATAGCAGACACTGTCGCGGAACTTCATCTGCGAAATGTTCACGCTGACCTTTCCGCTGCGATACCCGGTTTCGGTCTTGATCGCACCCGTATAGGAAAACAGATCCAGGTATTCCTCGCCAAGCAGCGTTCCCTCGATCTCACCCTGAAGATCGGCAAAGGAATTCAGGCGGCCCGCAGCATATAGCAGCACCGCGCGAACATCCGCACGCGTTACGGACAGATTGCACGTTACATCCGCGATCGCGGAGCTCGTCCCCGATATGTCCTCCAAACCGGAGGCATAGCGAAACAGCGCCGCCGCATCCGCAGCAGTCACGACACCGTCACCGTTTACATCGCCCTCTACGCCGTCTGCTTTTGTCTGAAGCGGCAGCGCAAAGAGGAATAGAATGCCCGCAAGAAGCAGGCAGCACCATTTTTTCAAACAGCCAAGTTCCTTTCGTTTCGCCCACCGGGAGCGCATAACTATCTGTTTCAGTATTCTACAACAAAACCGTATCTGCCGCAAGCATCATACGAACTGCGATCCGCTCGCTGTCCGTTCTTTTCCGGCGCGAACCCGATCCGGCGTTTCGGGCTCGCTTCCCGTCGAGAAATACAGCATTCCATCTGTCATGATCGCAGGCGAAAGCACATTCGGCGTATTCAATTCGGTTATTTCTCTCTTGCAGCCGAACGCGCAGAATGCGGCGAACATCCAAGCCGCCGCGTACAAAAATGCCGCCCGTTTCGACCGTTCCTATTTCTCTGCGGCAGAAAGGATCTCCCGCTGCAATTTCTTCGTCAGCCTCTCGAACACGAGCCGGTACGACGTGTCGCACATGCCGCGCAGCACTTCCTCTGGCAGCGCTTCGTCCAGAAAGACGGAATTCCAGCAGCGCTTGTCCATATAGAACCCGGGCTTGACCGCATTCGGGTATTGGGCGCGCAGCAGTTCGCCGAGCGTCGGCTCGCATTTGACCGTCAGAAGCATATGTCCCGCATACTGCCCGTGTTCTTGGCCGGGCTCGCAGATCGCCGCAAACATCTTTTCCCCGACGCGATAGCGGAACCAGCCCCACTCGGCTTTGTAATCCTTTTCGGCGCCCGGTTTTTCCAGCAGGCAGGCGTCAAGCCATGCATATCGATTCTTCATCGTTGTTTTTTCTGACTCCCTTCTTCATACGGAAGCTCCAAAGGCACGTCCTCGATCCGCCAATCGTCGGTATACGGGATCTCGCCCGGCAGCAGTTCCACGCGTTCCTCAGGCTGCTTTGCGAGCACGAGCTGCGCCCGGATCGCTGCGGTCTCGCCGTCGTTCGGATCGCCGTCGCGGATCTCGATCTCCGTTCCGTAGCCTAAATTATAATAGATAAACCGTGCATCCGGCACGGTCAGCCGGATACAGCCGTGCGACGCGGGCGTACCGAGCAGGTCATACGTTTCTCCGATGTAGGTGTTCGCGTCGCGCTCGGCATACAGCATGGAATGAAAATAGATCCTGCCATTGATCAGTGTCCAATACTGGCCGTAGGTCTTGTCGTTCCGAAACAGCCCGAAGCGTACGCGGTAACGCTTGAGTGAAAACGTTCCCCGCGGCGTTCGGTTGTTCAATCCCGTTGAGCAGAGCATATAGCGGATCGGAACGGTATACGCGCCGGTATCGTCCTTTCCGTACACAAGCACGACCTGATGCGCAATATCCACGATCACGCGATAGGTATCCGCCGCAGGGTACCCTTTCGGCGTTTCATAGTCGCCGTTATCGCCAACAAGTTCCGAAAAACGCATGTTCACCGTCGGCGCATACTGTGAAAACGGCGTCTCCTCCGGCTCCGAAACCTCGGTCGATCGCGGCGGCGGCGCGGGCGTTGCGAGCGGTGTCACCGTGTGAAACAATTCTGTTCGCACGCTGTCCGGCGGCAGTTCCCCGGATCGGTCAAATGTCAGCAGCGCCGCTGCGGCAAAAAACAGCGCCGCAAGGGTCAGATAACGTTTCTTCATGCCTCAGCCGATCGCCCGCCGGCCTTCAAGCGCCTTTGCGAGCGTCACTTCATCCGTATATTCCAGATTGCCGCCGATCGGGATACCGTGCGCAATGCGGGTACAGGCAACGCCCATAGGCTTGAGCAGACGCGCGATATACGACGCGGTCGCTTCGCCCTCCACATCGGGATTCGTCGCAAGGATCACCTCACGCACGCCGCCCTTTTTGACCCGCTCCACCAACTCGTTGATACGAATATCGTTCGGCCCCACACCGTCCATCGGCGAGAGTACGCCTTGCAGAACGTGGTATTTGCCGGAAAACTCGCGTGTTTTTTCCATCGCCGTTACGTCGCGCGGGTCGCACACGACGCAGATCACGCTGCCGTCTCGTTTTTCATCCGCACAAATGGCACACGGGGTTACATCCGTGTAAGTGCCGCAGATCGGGCAATCGTGTACATCACGCCGTGCCGCGATGATCGCGTCCGCGAGTTCCAGCGCCTGCGCTTCCGGCACGCCGAGAATATGATAGGCGAGCCGCTGCGCGGTCTTATGCCCGATGCCCGGCAGGCGCGCAAGCTGCGTCGTCAGTTTTTCTATGGGTTCGATCGTGACCATAGGTCTGCTTCAGTCCCTCCACCGTTCAGAACGCCGGTATTCCCGACGTCAAATCAAAATCCGAGTCCCATGCCGCCCGTGATGCGGCCCATTTCCCGCTCTGCGGTCTCGGTCGCGTTGCGCAGCGCTTCGTTCACCGCCGCCGTCACGAGGTCTTCCAGCATTTCCACATCGTCCGGATCCACGCAGTCCGGCGAGATCGTGAGTTTCGTGAGCTGCTTCGCCCCGTTGACGACCGCCGTGACCATGCCGCCGCCCGCCGTTGCGGAAAACTCCCGTGCCTGCAATTCTTCCTGTGCGCGCTGCATGTCCTGCTGCATTTTCTGCGCCTGCCGCATCAGCTGCTGCATGTTCGCTCCGCCCATATTCGGAAATCCGCCTCTTGCCATAAAAGTGTACCTCCTGTGAAATCAGTTTAGTCTTCCACGGTGAGTTTATCACCGAAAATTTTGCGCAGTTTTGCCTCGGTCTCCGGAGAAGCCGGCTCCTGCTTCACTTTGATATAAGAAACCGTCGTTCCCGGCCGCAGCGCTGAAAGGATCGAATTCATCCTCTTAATATTTGCATCCGCTCCGACACTTCGAAGCTGGGTCTGGTGCGCCTCGTCAAATCCAACCACGAGCGTGTCGCCGTCCATGCGCTGCGCCACGCCCATTTTTGCAAGCGCATGCGTCAGGATATTCTGCTTTGCAAGCTCCGCGAGCGCCGCGCTCCAAAGCGCATCTGCATTCGTATCGTCCGCCAGCATAGCCGGCGTCGGTGCGGACTGCGCGGTTCCGCCTTTCGCTTTATCCGGCGTCGTCGGCGCGGCGGGCGTCTGATGCTGCGTCGTTTCCGTCACGGGTATTCCGTATCCGCCCGTTTCCTCCGGCGGCGGTTCCGGCAGCGGAATCTCTTCACGCGCATCCCATGGCGGCGCGGCCTGTTCCCTGCGCGGCTGCTGCTGACGCACGTCCGTACGCACGCCCTCGCGTTCAAGCCGATCGAGCCGCGCTTCGAGGCTTTCGAGCGAAAGCGCCTGTTCCGGACGGCAAATGCGCACCATGACGCTCTCGAGCAGCGTTCTGGGCGAAGAGAGAAATCGCAATTCGCTCTGCGCTTTCAAAAGCTGTTCCATCGAAAGCAGCAGACGCGCTTCGGAGGCCGTTTTCGCCTGCTCCAGATACAGCTGCATCGTCTCCTTTGTGCAGTCCAGCAGGTCCTCGCATGCGCCACAGGTTTTCGCAAGCAGCAACGCACGAAAATGCGACGAAAGATCCTGGCAGAACACTGCAAGATCGCGTCCGCCGCGAACGATACCGTCCAGCATACGGATCGCCTTTTGCGCATTCGACGCGATGAGCGCATCCGCAATGTCAAACAGAAAGCCCTGCTCCATACTGCCGAGAACGTCGTAAACATCTTTCGCCGCTACATGGTCGCCGCAAAAAGAAAGGCATTGATCCGCAAGCGACAGCGCGTCGCGCATTCCGCCGTCCGCAGTGCGCGCGATGAGTTGGAGACCTTCCTCGTCGATGGTCGCGCCCGCGCGATCTAAAACGCTTTTCAGGTTTTTTTCTATATCCGCGACCGACAATCTGTGAAAATCAAAACGCTGGCAACGCGAAATGATGGTCGCGGGCAGTTTTTGCGGTTCGGTCGTCGCAAGAATGAACATGACATGCGCGGGCGGCTCTTCCAGCGTTTTTAAGAGCGCGTTGAACGCAGAGTTGGACAGCATGTGCGCCTCATCGACGATGAAAACGCGGTGCGTCAATTCAAGCGGCGCATAGTACGCCTTCTCGATGAGCGAACGAATATCATCGACACCGTTGTTGCTCGCGGCGTCGATCTCTGTAATATCCGTACAGGAGTCGCTCACGGCGCGGCGGCAGGCTTCGCATTCGCCGCAGGGTTCGCCGTTTTTCGGAGAAAGGCAGTTCACTGCGCGCGCAAGGATCTTTGCCGTGCTGGTCTTTCCCGTGCCGCGCGTGCCGCAGAACAGATACGCATGGGCGGTATGACCCGTGCTGATCTGGTTCTGCAAAATGGTCGTGATATGTCCCTGGCCGACCACTTCGGAAAACACGCTCGGCCTGTATGCGCGGTACAGCGCCCGATATGCCATGCTGCACACCTCCCCATACTATTTCAATTTTATTATAGTATACCACGCGGCACGCTGTCAAAAGATAGCAGATTTCTCCTATTTTGGCAAGAAAGCGTTTGACCCGAACGGCCCTGCGTTGTACACTGTAGCTATGGCAAAGGATAAAACGATCTTTATTTGCGGCGAATGCGGCTATGAAAGTCCGAAATGGATGGGCAAGTGCCCCGCCTGCGGCAGTTGGAACACCATGATCGAAGAACAGGCTGTCAAGGTGCGCGAGTCCGCGCAGGGCGGCGTTGTGCAGCATCTGTCCGAAGTGTCCGTCATGCAGTCGAAACGGATCTCTACAGGCTTGTCCGAGCTGGATCGTGTTGCGGGCGGCGGACTGCTCTCCGGCATGGTAACGCTGCTCGGCGGCGATCCCGGTATCGGAAAAACCACGCTGCTCATGCAGGCTGCGGATGCGATCGCAAAGAACAGCACCGTTCTTTACGTCTCGGGTGAAGAAAGCGCAGCACAGCTCAAACTGCGCGCGGATCGTCTGCACGTTGAAAGCGATATGCTGCTGCTGTGCGAAACGTCGCTTGAACGAATCCTTGAGGAAGCGCGGCGCGCAAAGTGCAATGTTTTGATCGTTGACTCCATCCAGACCATCTTTTCCTCCGAATCGCAGAGCGCGCCCGGCAGCGTCGGGCAAGTGCGGCTTGCAACGGCGGAGCTGACGCGGCTTGCAAAGGAAACGGGAACGATCGTTCTGATTGTCGGTCACGTCACCAAGGACGGCGCGATCGCGGGGCCGCGGATCCTGGAGCATATCGTGGACACGGTGCTGTATTTTGAAGGGGACAGGCACGCCGGTCTGCGGCTGCTGCGCGCGGTGAAGAACCGTTTCGGCTCTACAAACGAGATCGGCGTATTCGAAATGTGCGACACGGGGATGCGGCAGGTGCTCGACCCTTCCCGTCTGTTTCTCTCGGGCGAGCGTGCGCCCGGATGTGCCGTGACCTGTGCGATCGAAGGTTCGAGGCCGCTGCTTGCAGAGGTACAGGCGCTTTTGAATCCAACGGCATTCGGCAGTCCGCGCAGAACGACGGCAGGGATCGACAGCGGCAGGCTGAGCCTCCTGCTCGCCGTGCTGGAGCAGAAAGCGCAGCTGAAGCTTTCCGATAAGGACGTTTATGTGAATGTTGTGGGCGATCTCCGGCTCGAAGAACGCGGCGCTGACCTTGCCGTCGCTCTCTGCATCGTCTCCGCGCTCACCGGAAAAGCACTCCCGCAGGGCACGGCGGCCATCGGCGAATTGGGCCTCACCGGCGAGCTGCGGACAGCGGCGCAGCTGGAAACGCGCATCCGCGAGTGCGTCCGGCTCGGCTATCGCCGCATCCTGATCCCGAAATCTGCGAAGCAATCCCCGGTCGATGGGGCGACGCTGGTGCCGGTTTCCGGAATTCTGGAAGCAATTGATGTGATCCGCTATTGCTCTGAGCGCTGATCTGTGTTATACTATCTTCCGTGCTGATGAAAGTCGGCCGTGCTCCGCGATTCACCTGCGCGTTTGCACCCGCAGTTCAGCGTTCGGAGCGGCAGGCTCCGCCCCCCCCTATTGGAGCAAAAAACCGAATATGTACCCGTAGCTCAGCTGGATAGAGCGTTGGACTCCGACTCCAAAGGTCAGAGGTTCGAATCCTCCCGGGTACGCCAGAAAAGCCCCCGTGAACAGGACGTTTTCGGGGGTTTTGCTATGCTCGCAAAAGCAATTTCTTTGCTGCAAAACTGCGATATTAACTGCAATTGGTGTGTGGCAGGCGGCGCGTCATGCTCCGCAAAGCGCTCCGGAAGCCGAAGAAAAATACAAATCCATACGACAAATCCGGGCCATTTATATCGCTCGACACATATGCTTTGTTGTCAAATTCTGCTTGTCAGATGCCGATTTTGTAGTTTTCTCAACTTACTGTCTTATCGGCACACAGCAAAAGAGCTTCCCTTTCGGCACTACTGCCATTCAAGCTGTGCTTCCGGAAGCGGTGAGGAGCTTTGTCGCTGCTCCGGCAAATTACCATAATCTTTTTTGCCCCGATGCAGTCGTACTCCCCGAACTGTTGGTGCGGAAGTCTTTCATCTTCAGTCGAAAGGCAATGGGGATGCGGCTGATGGTTTTGTTTTGCTGACGGCGATCCCTCGCGCGTTCAAAAACGCGACCGCCTCCTGTTCGGTAATGAGCTTTGTGCGCGAGCCGACTCCCGTGATTTGCTCTGCAGCGGCGGCGCTTGCAAGATAGGCGCAGTCGCGCAGCGGGTAGCCGCGGCACAGAGACGTGAGGAATGCGCCGTTGAATGTATCTCCTGCACCCGTGGTATCCACGGCCTCAACGGCAAAGGCCGGTACAGAGACATGCTCGGTTTCGGCAAAAACCTCTGCCCCATCTGCGCCCTTGGTCACGACCACAACAGACGGTCCCATGGAGAGGAGCTTCATTGCGCCCGCTTCGATGGAGCTGCACCCGCTGTAGCTATAGAGCCCCTCCTCATTCGGGAAAATGATGTCGGCGAGGGATAGGAGCTTTTGCTTTGTTTCTTCGCTCATAGGACTCTGAAGCCGTTCGAGGTCGAACGAGACCTTCGTGCCGAGCGTTCTCGCTCGCTCGGCGACGGGGATGGACAGCTTCACATGGCTGCCCGTCATCTGCACGAACTGCGCGGAAGCGAGGATCGCATCATCCACCTCGTCGGGAGTTGGAAATACCGCATCCTGAAAGCAGAGAATCATGCGCTTTTCCCCATCAGGCGCCAGGCAGGTGGTGGTAAAATAGGTGCTCTGCCCCTTGCGGATCGCGCTGCCGGACACATCGACGCCCCGGTCGATGAGGTCATTGAGCGATTCGTGCCCGAACGCATCGTCTCCCACACAGAGGATCCCCGCACAGCGCGCGCCAAACCGCGCCGCCGATGCAAGGAAATTTGCCACCATGCCGCCGGGATAGCGGTCAATGAGCCGCCCCGAGGATTTCTGCCCTGCCTCGGGAAAGTTCTTGACCGCGACCATCAAGTCCATGTCCGCGTCACCAATACCAAGGATATCAAATCTGCGTGTCTCCATTCAGCGTATCCCCATGGCTTCGCGCGCAGCATACACCGCATCCATGTATGCTGCGAGGCGGTTTTCATCGATGGGATTATGGAGACTGCCGTTTCGGATCCACGCGCCGACGCATACGCCGTCGAATGCGCGGAGCAGACCGCCAACGTTTTCCGCGTTTGAGCCGCCGCCGCACAGCAGAGGAACGTCGGGCAGCACTTTCTTCACACGCTCCGCAAGCTCGATGCTCTCCTCTGCGCGCTTGCCGCACACGAACAGTCCGTTTGCAAGCCCGCCCCATACCGTTTCGGTTGCCGCGGTCTCCACGGGCAGCGGGCAGAGCGGAACAGAGTGCGGTTCATAGACGTCCGCACAGATGAACATGGATGAACCGAGCTTCCTTTTGAGCTGCTGCACCGCAACACACTGCCCCTCGATGATGCCCGCAGCCGTTAACTCTGCGCCGCAGTACACGTGTTCCACGCGCACAAAATCCGCACCGACAGCCTCTGCGACCGCCAAAGACATCGGCCCGTCCCAGCAGACGAGCACACCGAGCAGCAGATCGGGGAATGCGCTCTTGATATCGCGACCCAGCCGCGTGAGATACCCGCACACCTCCAGGGCGGCGCTCTGCTTCACCGGGCCGTCATTGAAATTCTGCAGGATCACGCCATCCACACCGCCGCGGGCGAGCATGGCGACCTCATCGATGAGCCGCGCGCTGATCTCGTCAATGGAAGCTCCGTCGCAGCGGATCGAGCCGGGCAGCGCCGCGGGCTGCGCCATGGCAAAGATGGGATGCTTCTCCAAAAACGACGCTTTCATGCCGAAACCTCCTCTCCGATGCGGCGGAGAAATGTTTTTCCGACCTCATACATCGCCTGCGGTGGAACGACGCCCACCTCGGTGATAAATGCGGTGATCAAACTCGCCGGCACATTGATGAGGCCGGGTGAGCAGAGATCGATTTTTTCTCTCAGCTCGGGGGCGAGGTGCAGCCCGAAATACGCGCTCGCGTCTTCGATGATCTCCCTGCGTTTGAAGCCGAAATAGCCGCGGGGGTTCAGCTTGATCAGGCTCGTTGGAACGTACAGCGGCGTACCGCAGTGGGCGCATGCAATGCCGGTGACGTCGCTCCCCACGGTGTTCGATACACTCCCATCCGGATAGAAGGTCTCTGCGCCGATAAAGGCTGCGTCAACGCGCGCCGCAAAGTGGGCGATGGCAGCATCGGGAAAGTAGTGCATCCTGTGTCCCATCCGAACACCGTTTCGCAAAAACTGATGACCGCCGTCAAGTGCGCGGCTCTCGGGAATATAAACATCGAGCAGTTTCCCATGTGCTGCGGCTGTCTCCATCATCGCATTGACGGTGCTGGAATAGTCGAACAGGAGGATTTTGTCCATCGGTTCGAGGATCGTCCAGCCGTATTCCATGATGTGCGCATTCCAGCCCCGCGTCTCCGCCTGATAGGTGTTGTATGCTTCGGCGACCGCGCTGCAAACCGCATCGAGCGGAGCGTCCGCAAGCGCATCGAGCGGCGCCGTCATAATACGGATGGCGGTCACGATGGCGTGACTAGAGGCGCCGCGCTTTTCGATAAAATAGCGGCTCACTTCATGCACGCGGTCGATCAGTGCGGCTCCCGTCAGCCCGTTGGCGGCTGCGGTCGATGCCATGTCGCCAAACATGGAGCCGATAGCGCGGATGTTACTCGCTGCCCCGAGCGCGCGGGCGTAATACATGTCGTCAAAGTCCTTCTTTGCGCCCTCGGAGAGCCATGAACGGATATTCAGCTCCCGCTCATTCATGGGGATATTCTCGTTCAAGACGTTTGCGTCCTCCCTTCCAGACCTGCTTTTCAAGATACCACTATTATCAAGGCAACCGGAGCAAAAAATCAAGAGCCGGTCAATCAGGATTTGTTATGGAGAAGTAGTAAATCATTTGACCGATTGCCCGGGCGGCATGCTATAATGTCGATACGCGGCGGGAATACCGTGAGACTGGAGGAAATCCCCATGCAGCTGGAGAGATTGAAAATCGGTGTCGATGTGGACGATGTGCTGTACCTGTGCAATCAACATGCCATCGACCTGCTTTTCCGGGATCGGGAGGATATGCCCCCGAGCATCTACGATATTACGGGTTGGGGCCCAACGGGCAACATTCTTGATGAACGGATCGCATTTTTCTCGCGCCCCGATTTTGTCGAGAATCAGCCCATCATACCCGGCGCACAGGCCTTCATCCGCGAGCTTGTGAAGCGTGGCGAGGTATTCTTTTCCACGGCCGTCGGCGCTTCGTGCATGTCTGCGCGTGCGGAAAGACTGATCAGAGATTTCCCCGAGGTGCCCGAGCGCAACATCATAATCGGAGCCAGAAAGGATCTCCTCTCGCTCGATATCCTGCTCGATGATGGCGCACACAACATCCTTGGATCCAGCGCAACGTATCCGGTGCTGTTCCGTCGTCCGTGGAACAACCATCTCACGGGTTTGCTCGCAGTCAATGCGTATGATGACTTTCTGCGCCTTGTCGACCAGATCCGGAGGACGTCTCCAACCGGGACCTGCGACCTCTCCAAGGGCGGCGTGGTTTGCCTGATCGGTCCGTCGGGCAGCGGAAAAACGGCGCTCGTACACGCCCTCATGCGGGATGCCCGGTTCGACCGACCCATCACGAGCACCACGAGGAAGCGCCGCGGGAACGAGAAGGAAGAGTATCATTATATCTCCCGAGAAGCGTTCCAGCAGGGTCAGGAGGACGGACGCTTTCTCGAGAGCACCGTTTATGGCGGCGAGTACTACGGCGCAACGCGCGATGCGGTCGATGCCGTCGTTTCATCGGGCAGGATCGCCGTGATGCCCGTCGATATCTGCGGGGGTATCTCGCTAAAAAACGCCTACCCAAACAAATGCCTGCTCGTATTTTTGAAGTGCGATAGAAGTCGGGCGCTCTACAGCATCCTACAGCGCGATTGCCCGGAGCAGGAGAAGGTGCTGCGCATACTGAGTCTTGATGCAGAGTATCGAAACGAAGGCATTTGCGATTATACGCTTCGCGTCAACGCCTCGCCGGAGGCAGCCGCGGATATGCTCATGAACATTATCGGATAAGCAAAAAGGACGGTCAGGCCGTCCTTTTTTGTGGTATGCTCAATCCTCGAGCAACTCGCAAAGCGGCTTGCCGTCCGCGCTCGGCATGTCGAAGCCGAGGAGTTTTGCGATGGTCGGCGCCTCATCGACGATATTGCAGCCGGAGAGCCGCGCGCCTTTTTTTACGCCCGGGCCGCTCAGGATGAAGGCCGGTTTAGGCCCCTTCTCGGGCATGTGGCCGTGAGTGGAGCAAGCGTACTTGTAGTTGGAGTTGTCCGCCTTGGAAACGACGAGTTCCGCTGCGGTCTTCGAGGTGAACGAGTATCCGTCCGCGCCCTCGATCATAAAGGAGAAATCACCCGCATTGTGATAGCGCGCTTTGACCTCATCGGCGGTCAGGATCTCTCCAAAGCCGACAGGCTCTTCATCCTGATAGCGCCGGAGCAGTTTCTGCACGCGTTCTTTGAGTGCCGTGTCATTCGGGTCTTTCAAATAGACGAACGCGCTGTGTGCTGCGGAGTGGAAAATCGCGTCGTAATCCTTGATGGAGCCATCCTCGTTCAGGCGCACGAGCCCGTCCCGAACGAGCAGCACGTTCGGACTGCACAGGTGATCGACAGGCGTTTGCCCATGGTCGCTCGTGATGACAAAGGTGGTGTCCTCATAGAGTCCTAACGTTTTGAGCGCATCGACGATCGTACCGAACATCAGATCCTGTACGAGGTATGCCTGAGAGTAGACGCGGCTGCCAAACACGCCATCGCCATGGCGCATGTGGTCGACCATGGAGAGGTGGTGGAAAATTACCTCAGGCTGCCACTTGCGCAGCGTCTCAAGCGCCGCACCATGCGCAAGCAGGTGGAAGTACGGCGAGGCAAGCCCTTTGAGGCTTGTGCCATAGCGCGACCAGACGAGATCGAGCAGCGCCTTCGTGCTGCCGCCTCTGAGAAATGCGTCGTACATGGTGTCTGGCGTACCCTCTTCCGTCCAAGTTTCGTGGAGCAGGTAGTCGCAGTCGATGCCGCCGGTGACGGGCCAGCTGACACAACAGGTGGAGTAGCCGTGCTTTTTTGCAAGCGATACGATGTTCTCCACATCCGGGTCGAATACGGAAGCATCATAATACCATGCGCCGTGCTCCTTGCCCGGCACGAATACTTCATTATTGATGACATGATGACGGTCCGGATAGACACCCGTGAGCATGGATGCATGCACGGTATAGGTGAGCGACGGATAAACGGTGATGATATCCTCCGCGATTGCCGCATTCTCGAGCACGGGGCCAAGGTTTGGCAGCGTTTTCATGAACGGGATGTCTTCCGTTACCATGGAGTCGATGGAAAGCACATAGAGCCTGCGTTTTTTCATGGGTTGATCCTCCGATCCTTCTCTTGCTTCATGATACTGCTTTGTCGTACACGAACACAAGAAGACGCATCAAATCCTGATATCGGTATAAGAAAACAAAATATTGTCCCGTGGATGAGATGAAGCTGTTGATTTAGAGATACAAAGGAACCGCAGAAATCACAGCACAGATAACACCGTCTATTGCATCGGTAATTCTATTCAGATTGGAATTCAAAATGAAACAGGATAGGGTATGGTTCCTGCACTTTGCCAAATATATTTCTTTTTTGCATCCGATATTTAAACAGTGTCAGGACTCTGTTCTGATTAGCGTCATGTCGGCCTAATTGCGCTAATCAGGAACCCATTATGAAATGTCGAGCTTGGCGTTGAGCTTTTCGTAAATCGAGCGGATCCATGCCCCGTTTGACAGCATAGCGGCGCGGCGCAGGTCAAACCATTTTGCACCACAGGTCTCGCGCTTGTCGGTTTTGATCTCCGCGTTCTCATCCGCCTCAAGCAGATATGTGAGGTTGAGGTGCAGGTGCGAAGGAATGTAGCTGGAGTCTTTATAGTACCCGCTCGTTGCGATGATCTCGAGCGAATAGATATCCCCGTATGCGGGGCGAATGGAGGAAAGCCCCGTTTCCGTCTGCGCCTTTTTGAGGGACAGGCCGATCAGATCGTGCGGCTCGGTCGCGTGACCGCCTGTCCATGACCAGGAACGATAGATGTTGTGGAAGATCATCAGCACGCGCGTGTGCGAACCGTTCACAATCCATGCCGAGGCAGTGAAATGGACAGAGGAATCGCGCGAAAACAGCGTTTCGGGATAATGATCCAGAAACGAGAGCATCCTCTGCTGGTCGGCGACCTCCTGGTCGTTGTACGGCCGGAACGCCGCGATCTCATCACGCAATGCCAAACCGGTGTCCTCCTTAACAATACATATTATATCGCAGCGGACAGATATTTTGCAACCTTCTGTGCGCGCGCTTGACAGGAGCGCCAAAAAATAAAATAATGAGATCAAATTACAATGAGGAAGTGGATGCTTTCATGCTCGATGCAAAGGTCGATACGCTGCTTGCAGTAACGGAGACGCTCAATTATACCAAAGCGGCGCAGGTTCTTTCGCTCACCCAGCCTGCTGTGAGCCAGCACATTCGCCAGCTGGAATCGGAGTACGGCGTGCAGATTTTCCGGCGCGGGGAAAAGCCCCTCGCGATGACGGAGGAGGGCAAGATTCTCGTGCAGTATGCGCGGAAGCTCAAGAACCTCCATGCCCGCATGGTGCAGCAGATCGAGAACGAGCGCAAACGCCTAAGCCAGCTCGTTGTCGGAATGACGCCGACCGCCCGGAGCAGCGGTATGGCTGAGCTGTTGGCGAAGTATGCGGATAAAAGCCATTGTGCTCGTGTACACCTGTACACGGCCGACGGCCGCACGCTGCAGTCCATGCTAAAGAGCTACGACCTCGACCTTGCGATCATTGAGGGGAGCGTTTCGGAACAGGAGTTCTTCTGCCTGCCGGTGGAGACGGACCAGCTGTTTGTTGCGGTGTCGCCGGAGAGCCCCCTGGCAAGGAAGAGCGTTGTCACGATCGAGGACCTTAAGCAGCGAAAGCTCATCCTGCGTGATGCTTCGTCGGGCACACGGGCGGTGGTCGAGAACCTGATGCGCCAGCTCTTTGAAGTCATTGATTCGTTCGATATCATCATGGAGATTGACAGCAACGAGGCGATCAAAGCGCTCGTAAAGAAGAACTATGGTGTGAGCATCCTCTCCGAACGCTCCTGCGAGGAAGAGATTGCGGCGGGCACGCTGGTTTTGCTGCCGATGGAGAACAAGCGCATGGTGCGCGAGGTCAACCTCGTGTGCCTGCCCGAGGCGAAGGATACGGAGACGGTACGCGATCTTGCAAAGCTCTATGCGGAGATGCACCGCAGGCAAAAGCACAGATAAGGTAGCGCGGGCGAGTGGATATCCCGCCTGTTTCCCCGTGGGAGGATTGACAAACAAATCCTTATCAACCGTGTATGATTCGTTATACCTCCTTGCCCCGCAGAATCCACCTTGCTACGATAGGGGTGACTTCAAAAGGAGGATTTACACAATGAAGAGATTCGCATGTCTGATGATTGCGGTTTTGATGGTCGTGGCCATGGTTGGCTGCGCCAAGAAAGTGCAGCCCGAGACGGAACCCACGGCAGCTCCCGCAGTCACGGAAGCGCCTGCCGAGCCCCAAGCTACGGAGGAGCCCGCCGGGATGCAGCCCATCTCCGAGAAGGTGACGATCTCCGCTTGGTATACGTTTGGCAACAAGAACGAGGAGAACTTCCTTGCCGCGATTGCCGACTTCAACGCCAGCCAGGATTTCATTACCGTCGAAGCCACCCAGCAGACCTGGAATGAGATCGACGCGAAGATCATGGCTGCACTGAAGGCTCAGAACCCGCCGGACATCATCTTCTGCAGCGATGCCGCCACCACCAACAACTATGTTGACATGGACGTTGCTGTTGATCTGCTCCCGTACATCACCGATCAGAACATCGGCATTGCGGATTTCGATGATTATAACGCAGGCATCATCGCCGAGGCACAGCAGTGGGATGGCCATATGTATATGCTGCCGATCTCCCGTACCGGCGAGGTCATGTATTACAACGCCGACTTCTTTGCGGAGAACAATCTGAGCGTTCCCACCACCTGGGAAGAGCTGGCCGCGCTCTGCGAGCAGATCAATACCCTTACTGGCAAAGCGGCGCTCGGCTCCGATTATCTGGATGAGAACTATGTTGACATGGTCACCCAGATGGGCGGCACCTACATCGATTACGCGAACAAGGCCGCCAACTTCGATTCCGAGGAATCCCGCACGGCGCTCGGTTACTTTAAGGACCTCACCGACAAGGGCTACCTGCGCCTCAAGGGCGATGACAACAGCCTCTGCACGCCGTTTGCAGCGGAGCTGATCTACATGGTCATGGGCACTTCCGCGAACTACAGCAAGCTGTTCTCCAACTATGGCATCACCTTTAACGTGGGCGTTGCCGAGCTACCGACCGTTGCCGACACGAATACCGATTATGTCACCATGTGGGGCGTCAACGCCGTCGTTCTCAAGTCTGACGAGCTGCGCCAGCAGGCCGCTTATGAGTTCCTGAAGTTCTGGACCACGGCGGACTATCAGGCAACGTGGGGTATCGGCTACGATGCAATGCCGGTTCGCAGCAGCGCGATCGAGTCTGAGTCGTATCAGGAGTACCTGAAGGGTGCCCTCTCTACCGCCGTCCTAGTTGAGGAATACGATCGCCTTGGCTACCAGCCCGCCGCCACCGGCGCCAAGGCCGCGAACAACGCTATCGCCGCGTGCATCGACGAGGTATTGCTCGGCACGCTGTCCATCGACGACGCGATTGCGCAGTACAAGGCAGACGCGGATGCCGCGCTCAACGGCTGAGAAATCTTTACAGACTGTACAACATCTTTTGCAGAGCGCTTTCCTGTTGCGGAAGGCGCTCTGCGATAAACAAGGAAAAATGCGCCTGCGACGGCAGAACGGAGAAAACAGATGCAGATTCGCTTGGAAAACCTTTTGAAGCAGTTTGACGCGACCACCGCGGTGGATCGCGTGAACATCCTCTTTCGCGAGGGGGGCTTGACCGCATTGCTGGGGCCCTCCGGCTGCGGAAAATCCACCATTCTGAACATGATCGCAGGCATCCTTCCGCCGACCGAGGGCGCGATCTACTTCGGCGATCATGACGTTGCCAAAGTGCCCATGGAGAAGCGCGGAGTAGGCCTCGTCTTTCAAAACTACTCGCTCTATCCGCACATGACTGTGCGTCAAAACATCTGTTTCCCGTTAGAGAGCCGCAAGGAAATGAAAAAGACAGCGCGGGAAGCGCGCGCCCTTGAGCTCGCAAAGCTGGTACGTGTCGAGGAGCTCATGGACCGCAGGCCCGGCCAGCTTTCGGGAGGACAGCAACAGCGCGTTGCCATTGCAAGGGCGCTTGCGAAGGAGCCACGCATCCTGCTGCTTGACGAGCCACTCTCGAACCTCGACGCGCGGCTGCGCCTTGAGATGCGGGAAGAGATCCGTCGCATCCAGCAGGAGACGCACGTTACCACCGTGTTCGTCACACACGATCAGGAGGAGGCCATGTCCATCTCCGACGAGGTTGTGTTGCTCAAGGATGGCCGTGTGCAGCAGGTTGCTGCACCGCAGGTGCTTTATGATGAGCCTGCCAATCTCTTTGCCGCCACGTTCCTCGGAACACCGCCAATCTGTATTGTCAACGGTGTTGTCGAAAATGGAATGGTCCGCGCCGGGGAGGATACCGTGTGCATTGCGGGCGTGGAAACGCTCGAAAACGGCAGATCTATCTGCCTCGGACTGCGCTGCGAATCGCTCCGCGTTGCCAGGGCGGACGAGGCCAGCGATCTTACTGCAGTGATCCGCAGCAAGTATGTGATCGGCCGCGATGCGCTCGCCATTTTCGAGCTCGATGGCCAGATTGTGCGCTTTTACCTCCCGGAGGAGATTGCACACATTGCCGAGGGAGACAGCGTGCCGCTCCGCCTGCGCAACAAGGGCGTCTATGTGTTCGATCGTGAGAGCGGCGAACGGCTGGTTTGAAGGGGAAAACCATGACAGGAAAACGCAAGAAGAAAAAATCGGATGTCCCGATCACGGTGAGAACGTTTCTGGAGCCGTTTTTGTATGCCTCCCCGTTTCTGCTTATCTGCCTGACGTTCACCGTTTGGCCGATCATCAATGTGTTTCTCACGAGCTTTTACGAGAGTTACAATTTTATAGACAACACCTATCAATCGGTGGGCTTTGAAAACTTTCAAAAGCTCTTCGCCGATCGGTATTTCCTGTCCTCCCTCAAGAATACGCTGCTCTATGTGTTCATCACAGTGCCGGTGTCGACGGCGTTTGCGCTACTGTTTGCTACCCTGCTCAACCGCAAGATCAAGCTCGGAGGTCTGTTCCAAACGGTCTACTTTCTACCGCTGGTTACCTCGAGCGTTGCGATCGGCCTCGTTTGGAAGTATATGTTCAACTCCGACTACGGCGTCATCAACAGCATCCTGCAGTTCTTTGGCGCGAAGGGGCTCATGTGGCTGCGACAACCCAATCACGCCCTCGCCGCGCTCTGCGTATTCGGCATCTGGAAGGCGATGCCGACCTCGATCATCATGTTCTTGTCAGGCTTGCAGTCGATCGACCCGAGATACTATATTGCCGCGCAGCTGGATGGGTCGAGCGCTTTCAAACGCTTCCGCAGGATCACGCTGCCGCTGCTCTCGCCGACGGTAGCACTCGTTCTGTGCACGCGCGTTATCAGCGCTTCCAAGGTGTTTAACGAGGTGTTCGTGCTTTGGAACAGCGAACCGGGGCCTGCGCGCTCGTTGTATACGGTCGTGTTCTATATCTATGAGTCGTTTTTTAAGAACTGGCAGATCGGGCTTGCCTCTGCGGCAGCGCTCGTGCTGTTTGTAATCGTGTTTGTACTCACACTCGTGCAGCTCTTCGTGCAGAAGAAGCTCGTATTCTACAAGTAAGGGGGCGGCTGCTATGGGTAAGAAGGTCGTTACGGAAACGCTCACATATGCTGTGCTCATCATCGGCGGGTTGTTCATGCTGCTGCCGTTCATATGGATGATCCTGTCCTCACTGAAGACGATGCCCGAGATCATGGCGATTCCGCCGAAATGGTTTCCCGCCGATCCGCAGTGGGGCAACTATGCCGAAGCCATGGTAAAGGCGCCGTTTGCAAGGTACTTCCTCAACTCCGTCATCGTTACGGTTGGTGCGGTCAGCCTGCAGACATTCCTCTCTATCATGATGGCCTATGCGACGTCCCGCTTTGAGTTTCCGGGTCGCAATGCGATCTTTGCGATGTTCCTCGGCCTGATGATGGTGCCGTATGAGATGCTGCTCATCACGAACTATGTTTCCATGACGCGGCTGCAATGGCTCGATACGTTCTATGCGCTCATTGTTCCGAACGCAGCGAGCGTATACTATACTTATATCCTGAGGCAGAACTTCCTTGGCATGCCCGATTCGTACTACTATTCCGCGCGCCTCGATGGTGCAGGCAGTTGGAAGTATCTCTGGCGCGTCATGGTGCCCATGAGCAAGTCGGCAATCATGACCGTCGTACTGCTCAATGCCATTGGCGAGTGGAACTCGTTCATGTGGCCGATGATCGTCACCAGCAGCGATGCCCTGCGCACCGTGCAGGTGGGGCTTATCACATTTAACAACGATACGAGCTCCCGCTACGATCTGCTCATGGCGGCTGCAACGGTCATCATCACTCCGCTGATGACGCTCTTCATCGTGGCAAGAAAACGCATCGTGTCCGCATTCTCGCGCGGTGGCATCAAGGGGTAATACGGAAATGGAACAACAAATGCGTTATTCCGTCGCACTGTTCGATATCGACGGAACGTTGCTCGACTCCGCTGCGCTCTGGGAGGATGTTCCGGCACGATACATGGCGCAGCGTGGCATCGCCATCGATGAGCAGATCGACGGGATCATATCCAGAATGGGCTTTTCGCGCAGCGCCCGCTATCTGCAGGAACGGTATATTCCCAATGAGGATCCGCATGCGGTCATGGATGCGTTCTGCGCCATCGCAGCGGAGAAGTATAGAAACGGCGTGAAGGAAAAGCCCGCGGCCGTCGCATATCTGAACCATCTGTGCGGAAAGGGCGTCCGCTGCGCGGCGGTCACAAGCAACATGCGGGATATTGTTTTGCCCGCGCTCGAGAAGCTGCACATGCTCGAGACCCTCGACAGCGTTACGAGCATCTACGATATCGGCATGGATAAACGCTCCCCCAAGCTCTTCCACTTCATGGCAGAGAAACTGGGGGTTGCTGCCGAAGCATGCGTTGTGTTCGAGGATGCGCTGTTTGCCGCAGAGAGCGCGAAAAGAGCGGGCATGTGTGTCATTGGTGTGTATGACCGGTGCGCCGACGCACTTTGGAACCAGCTCTGCGAAACGGCGGACCGCTCCATTTTCTCCTATGAGGAATTGATTGAGCAGGATGTATTCGATTGACCGGCGAATACTGTTGATATGTACCGCGCGCACATCGGAAAGCCGTATCACCGGCCGCTGAGCCAGCCCTACTTGCGACATGGATGCACATGTGGGTGAGTGCGAAAGCTCCGTTTCTCTGCTTTGATGGTGTCCCCTGGGATGGATGTGCCGGAGGATGGACGCAAAGCGCGGCTGCCTCATCGCAAGCGGGTGCAGTGGGACGATTCTGTCAGGGGCGGCCCCGGAAGCACCGGTTCATACCCGTTTCCCGTGCCCTGCCCGCGTTGCCGGGCCGGCGGAGCCGCACGGTGTTTTCCACTGTGATACGGGCAGGAATGCCGCTGCTGTAAGCGAGCATGGGATACACATTACAAAACTGAGCGAAAGGTGGGGGATTCTCATTGCTTTGGATACAAGAGCTATTGACCTGTCTGCGGGAGTTTAATACGGTGTCTTGTGTTTTCCGGCTGTTGATTGCGGCCCTTCTTGGCGGCGCGATCGGGCTGGAGCGCGAGCGGCATGGCCGGGCAGCCGGCCTGCGCACGCACATTCTCGTCTGCATCGGCGCGACAACAGCTGTAATCGCCGGACTGTTCGTTTCCTATCGGCTCAGCTTCTCCAACGATCCGCTGCGCGCGGGAGCACAGGTCATTTCCGGCATCGGCTTTCTCGGAGCGGGGACGATCCTGATGCGTGATGGAAACCACGTCGTTGGGTTGACCACAGCGGCAGGTCTCTGGACCACGGCCGCGATCGGGCTCCTCATCGGTACCGGCTTTTACTCGCTGGCGATTGTGGCCACGGGTATCGTCATCGCCGCGATGGTGCTGCTCGGCAAGGCGGAGGCGCAGAAGCGCCGCAGATACAGAAGCCGCAGGTTTTATCTCGAGGTGCGGGGTGTGGAGCATGTGCAGCCGCTTGTGGATATCCCCGATATAGACCGTGCGCAGATCGTGGCGGCACGGAGCGGGCTTCCGGAACAAGTCGGTCTGTACATCACGCTCGGGTCAAAGCAGGACCCCTCCAGTGACGCTGCTTTTCGCGAAACCCTGTTGGGTTTTGCCGGCGTGGCTTTCGTCATGCCGGACACGGATGATTTCTGACAGCAGCAAGTGAATGCATGCCCTTTTCGCAGCTGCCGGATGCGGCAATAGGTCAAGGAACATAAAGAGAAAACCTCACAAACGATTGCCCCTGCACAGGTTGCGGGGGTTCGCTATATTCCCTTCGGACAGCACTGCATCGTGCATTTCTGCCGTAATGTTTTCTGCGTTGTACCCAAATCAAAGGTCAAAATTGTAGCAAAAAATGCTCACGGCTCGGCCGGATAGAGCGGCATACTCCGACTCCAAAGGTCAGAGGTTCGAATCCTCCCGGGTACGCCAGAGGAAAAACAACCTTTGTCTGCTGTCTGCTTGGATAAAGGTTGTTTTTTGTGCTTTTAGGGTAAAAACAGGTCAAAGCTGTATAAAGCCGAGTGAATAGGGCTTTGAGATGGCAACTATAGCTGCTGTTTTGGAGCCAATTCTTGTTTGCCGGCACCAAGAAAAATGCCGAAAACGACCTCAAAAAGCCGGCGTGCTTTCTTCTCTTCTTTTGTACTGCAAAGAAATCGACCTTCGACATATGGGCAGGTTTCGAACCGGTTTATGATTGCTCGTTATTGTGGCAAACACTTTCCTATGCTAAAATGTTATCGTAGAATTGTAAGATTTCACGGACATATAAAATGCCCGTTATTAAAATCTGAGTCGTATGTGAATTTTCAGAGAATTACTGAGAGGTTTTCACATTTCCCTGCGTCTAATAGGTGAAAGCATAAAAAAACACCTTTCGGGAAGGAGACAGTCATGGATAACGGTGCAAGTAGCTACCGCCGTTTTCTTGACGGTGATGACAATGGGCTTGTCGAAATCATAAGATCATATAATGACGGATTGACCTTGTACTTAAACAGCTTTGTTCATAATCTCTCTGTTGCGGATGAGCTTTCCGAAGATGTATTTGTTAAAATCGGAGTTAAGCGACCGCATTTTTCAGGCAGAGCCTCTTTTAAGACCTGGCTGTATGCAATCGGCAGAAATATGGCCATGGATTATATCAGAAAGCCCTCAAGCAGAGCGCATATCTCGATTGATGCGTGTGCCGAGCAGGCTGATGAAGATAGAATCGAAAAAGAATATCTAAGGGAAGAACAGAAGATTATGCTGCATAAAGCCATGTACGGTCTAAAGGCCGAATACAGGCAGGTACTATGGCTGATATACTTTGAAGATATGAGTATAAGGGAAGCTGCTGTAATCATGAAAAAATCAATCCGCAGCGTTGAAAATCTTGTAAGCCGGGCAAGATCGTCTCTCAAGTCAGAATTAGACAGGACGGAGTATTTTTATGAAAGCCTATGAAGAAAAGTCGAAAAGCGTATTTGATAGAATTGAAGCAGAAAGAGAACATATAAAAAAGCGCAACAAAACCGTCGTTAAAATGATTGTTCCGTCTTTGTGCCTTTGCGGCGCTGTGATAATTGCAGTTGGCTTGTTTAATGGCGGACCGTTCGATCAGTTTCAAATGCAGCCGAGCAACAATGTGACAATCGATGATGAACACATGGCAGTCAATGTAACGATTGAAAATGAGCAGCCTCCTGCAATTGAGAGTATTCGTGTGGTGGATGCTGCAAGATATGCCGCGCTGTCTTCGGATTGCATGGTAGCACCCGGGCCCGGCGACGTCTTCCTTGACCATGATGTGTATATGGCGATGGAGGATACTGCAACTGACAGAGAATACTTCTTTGTTGAGCTGCAAGCTTTTAATGATGCCGGTGCAACAAGGCTGGGCACGGTAGACAAATATATATATAAAGGTAAAACGATCGCTGAATGGAGAGAATTGGCGGATCTTCAAAACGAGGCGTACCCGTATAGCGAGTATAACCGCGATCACGGCGGAAATGTAACGAAAGAAGAATACGACGCTGTTGTTTCCGAGGCTAAGCTGCTTGATGCCATAGCAAATTCTGATGAGGCAGCACTGGAATACACTTCTACATATGAGGCTGAATACTCCGACAGCGAAAAGCTGCGATTAGAAGCAATCAATAACGAGTGCTCAAGGCTCGTGGATTTGGGGTATGACGCAAAGATAATTGAAACATGGACATATGCGGGTGTGGGCGAAAAGCAAACAAGAACGGTTCTCGCCGGGCTTTTCACAAAGGCACAGATAAAAAGACTGCAAACGGACGATGCAAGCCCTGATATCGGGATTTGTTTATCGTGGATGAGGAACGGTGATGGGATTGCGGAGTTTAATAAAACAGAATGGAAGCAGAATGTGTTTCATGGTGTGGAGCTCCACAAATGAACATGGCCGGCGTACCTGTTTGCTTCACTTGCCTTAAAAATGCACCTTTGGGGTGTGCTTATATGGAAAAACCCCCAGAGCAGCAATGTTTTTCGGGGGGCTTTGAAGCATGTTTTCCGCCGCATTTCATTGCAGCCTTGACGGTATTTGTCGGGATGGGTTCCTTCTCCTTCACGGCTCGTGCCCTTTTCGGCTTGAAAGGCCATGTCGCGTGTTTGAGCGCGCCCTTTCGTTCGTGCGCTGCGGAAGCGAAAGCGCTCGCGCCCTCCTCCCCGCTTGCCACGCCGTGCGCTCCTGTAGTACAATGCAGAGAGTTATCCGTAAGCTATCACGAAAGAAGGGATCCCCGTGCAGTCCGACTGGAAATTCTCCGAAATCCCCTATCGTCGTCCCGACATCGACGCTTTTCAGCAGCGCTATCATATGCTTTGCGAAAAGCTGTCCTGGGCAAAAAACTTCCAAGACGTTCAGGGAGTCATCCGCGAACGCAGCGAGCTGAACCAGCAGACTGCGGCCATTGAAACGCTGCTCTATGCACGGGCGTATCATGATGCGACCAATGCGTATTATCAGGAAGAGTTTCAAACCGTACTTCCGGAACTGGCCGCTTTGGACACTGAGACGCTTTCCACAGCCATTGCGAACAGCCCCTACGCCGCCGAGATCGACGCTGCCTATGGGCCGCAGTTCCGTCTGCTGCTGCAGAAGGACGTCAGACTGCGCGCTAAGGGGAAAGCGGAACAGGTACGGCTTGCAGAACTGGAAAGCGCCTACCAGCAAAAGAGAGCCACGCTCAGATATATGCTGCGCGGCGAGGCTGTCAGCGGCGGAAAACTCTTTGAATTGTACGCCTCCCCGGATCGCGCGCTGCGCAAAGACGCCTTTGACGCAGAGCGCCAGACATACCTTGCGCACACGGACGAATTTGCTTCTTTGCTCAAAGAGCTTGTACAAAAACGTCATGCGCTCGCTCAGGCGAACGGCTTTTCCGATTACATGGAATACGCCGCAATCGCGAACGTTCGGCTGGATTACGGCCACAAGGAGCTGCTCGCGTTCTGCGATGCGGTACGCGAACATATCGTGCCGATCTATCTGCGTCTGCAGCAGGAACAGCGGGAACGTCTGGGTCTTGACGTTCTGTATCCCTACGATGCAGCGCTGTTGTTCCCGGACGGCAATGCAAAGCCCGTCACCGGCGAAGCTGCGCTTGCGGACGCCGCCAAAACGATGTACCACGGTCTGAGCCCCGAGGCGGGCGCGTTTTTCGACGAGATGGTACGGCACGAAATGCTGGACGTCGCGGGATCGGACAACAAGATCTCCGGCATGGGATTCTGCACGCTCCTACCCTGCGAATGGAAAATGCCGTTTGTCTTTGCAAACAGCAGCGGCACAGCGAGCGACGTCAGCGTATACACGCACGAGCTCGGGCATGGTCTGCAAGGCTATCTCAGCATGCGCGCGCAGACCCTTGACGACTATTTCGGCGGCGGGCCGGATCTGTGCGAGGTGCATTCCAAGACCATGGAGCTGTTCTCCTACGAATACGCGCCGCTGTTTTTCGGCGAACAGTCGGAACGGTTCCTGCTGGAGCATCGCTACCAGGCGGTCAAAGAGATCTGTGCGTTCTCGGCAAGCTACGTCTTTGAATCGTGGCTATACAGTCACATCGATGCGTCGATCAGCGAGTGGGCGGAGGCGCACGATCGCATTTCAAAATCCTTCGGACGCGCACAGAACAATGCATCCTGGCGCGAAGATACGCTTGCGGGATCCGCTTTATTCAGCGATATGGCGATCTATATGTTCCCGTTTTATGTGATCAGCTATGCGCTTTCCGCTATGGCTGCGCAGCAGCTCAAAGCGGCGTATGACAAAGACCCGCGAGACGGCTGGGCGCGGTATCATGCGCTTTGCGCCGCGGGCGGAAGTCTGTCCTACAAGGAGGCCATGCTTTCCGCAGGACTGCGTCTCCCCTATTTGCCGGAGACCGTCGCGGAGGTCGCCGCGCAATTCCGGCGGCAGCTTTTCTCTGAATAATAACGAAAAACGGGGCTGCCGATCTGTGTGCCGGCAGCCCTTTCCCCTGCATGCAGCAAATGAAAGCGAGGATCGATATGGAACAAAGCGTTTCTGCCCGGCCGGAACTTCAGCCATTTCTGGATGCGGCGATATGTCTGACCGCTCTGCCTGCAAAGAACAAAAAACGTCTGCTGGCGCTCTACTATCTTGCGGAAAAGATCGATGGCGAACGCGACTATACGGAGATGGAGATCAACGATCTCCTGAACGCTTGGACCGCATTCCACGATCCCGCGACGCTGCGGCGCGAGCTGTACAACAAGCGTTTGCTGAACCGCACGAAGGACTGCTCCCGCTACTGGAAAGCGGAGAACGTCCCGCCGGTCGAAGCGTTTCTTGCGGAGAACATCTGACGGTCCTATTTGCCGTTTGGGCAGTTCGTTCGAACAGAATCTGGCGCTTCAAACCCGGCTTGCCCGGCACGGAAGAACCCGCGCCCTATCTCACTGTCCGCCGTCAGTTTGTCACTGTGATCTTTGTCAGCCCATGCGGTGAATCCGATTTTTTCCAGCGAAACACCGAAAGCATACATGTTGTTATGTTCTTGCGGAAGAGTGTTTCCAAATATTCTTCGCAATACAGACAAGATAAACAGAATCAGAAGTTCAACACAAAGAGATATTAGGAAGTGATCCCTGACATGTTGACGAAGCACAATTCAGATTTCAACGAATCCACGGAAGAATTCTACAAGCTGATGAAAGGGTTGATTTCCAGTGCGTAAGGTTGATATGTATTGGATGTCCAATGATGATTGGTGGGAATTCAAGGATCACATTCCTACCATCAAAGACGATGCGCCACTTGAAGCTAAAGTCAGTTATGCTAGATATTTAGAACAAACAAGAGATAAAGCATCCTGAAAAGGGTGCTTTTTCATGTCTGCAAGTTACAGGCAAGTTATAAAGTGCAGTTTCTTCGAGGCTTTTGACCATTTTCGTGACATCATCAAAATGATAATCAAGTTAAACTTAGCAAGAAAGCAACTGTTCGATATTTCCGAATGGTTGCTTTTTTAATACAAAGAAAGGATGATGTGCAAATGAAAAGGTGTTGAATCGAGTGGATCAAGGCGGCTGGAATGTCTATCTGGAATGCACGGACGCGGCGCTTGCGAAAAAGGCTGCTGATTGGGCGGTGAAGATCGCGAATAGCAAGAACTACGGCTATTCACGCGGCGTATCATTTTCGCTAACGCGGATTCCTCCGTGCAAAATACGTTCAACTGTGATATAATAATCAATACATCGATTCGAGACGCGCGGCATTCCCCTCCCTCATCACCGTTTCGCCGCATCCCCCATCGGAACGTCCCGTCAGGACATGACTGCCATGAGACAGAACGCACAAGATATAAACCGCGAAGAGCGGGCCGCCGCATTGGCCGACGAGATCCTCACGCTGTCGCGAGACCGGCTGCTGGTGCATTTTCGCTATCTAGATCGGGCGATCGCCGGTTTGCCCTTTTCACCGAACGGTGACGCCACGTTCACTACGGACGGACGGCGGCTCTATTATAACCCGTGGTTTGTCCTGTCTCTGTATCAGGGAGAGGATACCGTCGTTTCCCGCGATCTTCTGCACAGCATTCTGCACTGCGTATTCCGGCACAATCTGATCGGCCGGGACGTCGATCGTCCCGCATGGGATCTTGCCTGCGACGTCGCGGTCGAGAACGCCATCAATGCGCTTTCCTGCGACTGCGTCAAGGCGCGGCGTTCCGAGCGGCAAGCCGCGTTGATCGCTTTGTTGAAAAATGAACTGCCAGCCCTGACGGCGGAACGCATTTACCGTTATTTGCTGGATCACAGCATCGATAAAGAAACGCTTGCAGCGGAACGCGCCGCTTTTTTAGGCGATAGTCACGGCGCGTGGTATCACGCGGGCTCTGCCGGCGGCGCGCCTGCGCCCGATCTTGATCTCGAGCAGCTATGGTCCAAGATCTCAAAGCGAATGCACACAGAGCGCACGCTGCTGCTCGGTGAAGAGGACGCCATGACGCAGAACCTCAAAAGTCTGCACCGTGCGCGCTACAACTACACGGAATTTCTGCGCCGTTTCGGCGTGCACGGCGAGGTCATGCGCCTGTCGGACGAAGAGTTCGACAACAATTACTACACCTACGGCCTTTCGCTGTACGGCAACATACCGCTCATCGAACCGCTCGAATACCAGGACGAGCACCGCATCCGTGATCTCGTGATCGCGATTGACACCTCCGGCAGTGTGGAGGGCGCAGTGGTGCAAAAGTTCGTGCAGCACACGCACGATATTCTTGCGCGGCAGGAGAGTTTTTCTGCAAAGGTGAACCTCTATATTCTGCAATGTGATGACAGGATTCAGGACGCTGCATATATTCAGAGCAAGGAGGACTTCGATCAATACCTTGCGCATATGCAGATCAAAGGGCTCGGCGAGACAGATTTTCGTCCGGTGTTCGCTTACGTTGACGAGCTTCTTCTAAAGAAAAAACTGAGGAATTTGCGCGGGCTGCTCTACTTTACGGACGGCAAGGGGATCTTTCCCGCGGAGCGGCCGCGATATGACACGGCTTTTATTCTGCATAACGACGGCTTCAGCGACGTTTGGACGCCGGACTGGGCGATGAAGCTCTATCTTTCGGAGGACGAGATTTTAGATGAACGTTTCGGAAAGTGATATTGCCGCACGGCTTGACGGTACGCGTCTGCGCGAGGGCGCCTATGCACAGGATCTCTCTTTGACGGAGATCCGCATTCCGGAGGGCGTTACGGACATCGGCGAGGTCGCTTTCTTTGGATGCTCGAATCTGCGCGAAATACAGTTTCCCGAAAGTCTGCGCTTTATCCGCGAAGAAGCGTTCGGCGAAACGGGGCTTCTGCGCGTCGCCGTGCCCGCGCGCACGGAGCTGATCGAAGAAAAAGCGTTTTTCTCCTGCGAATCTCTCGCGAGGATCGACGTGCTCTCGCCGGACTGCACGCTGGAACGCGATGCGTTCGGCAGCTGCCGCAGCCTGTTGGAGGGGTTCGTCGCCAAGGGCTACCCGGACAAATACCGTCAGCCGGAAGAACTGCTGTACACGCTGCTCTGGTGTACCTGTCCCGAACGCCACCGTTCGGAGACAAACGAACACGCCAGACGCTTCATTCGGGAAAACGAAGCGCTCATCATGGAAAAGGTTCTGAAGTTTAACAACGTCGCCGCCATGAACGGGATCTCCAAACTGCACCTGCTGCGTCCCGAAAACATCAACGGCTATGTTGCCGCGGCAAACCTGAATCACCAATCCGAGATCGTGGCGCTTCTGCTTGCGGAAGTCGAAACGCGTGATCCATTTGAGGAGTTTACATTATGAACATTTCTGAAGCAAAAGAGCAGGTGCTCTATACCATGGAAGCGTATTCCGCAAAGGACGAATGCGGCAACTATCTGCTCTCGCCGGAGGAGCAGCGCCCGCTGTTTTTGATGGGTCCTCCGGGGATCGGCAAGACCGCCATTGTCAAACAGGTGGCGGAAGAGCTGGGGCTCGGGCTTGTCTGCTACTCCATCACGCACCATACGCGGCAGTCCGCGCTGGGACTTCCAAAAATCGTACACAAGTCCTTCGGCGAGGACGAGTACGATGTGTCCGAGTACACGATGAGCGAGATCATCTCTTCCGTCTATGACTGCATGGAGCAAAGCGGCTGCCGTGAGGGCATTCTGTTTCTCGATGAGGTCAACTGCGCTTCCGAGACGCTCACGCCCACCATGCTGCAATTCCTGCAATTCAAGACTTTCGGGCGGCATAAAGTCCCCGACGGCTGGATCGTGCTGACGGCAGGCAATCCCGTTTCTTACAACCGCAGTGCGCGTGAGTTTGACATTGTCACATGGGATCGATTGAAGCGCATCGATATCGAGCCGGATTTTGCCGCATGGAAGCAGTACGCCTATCAGCGCGAGACGCACGGCTCTATCATGACCTATCTCGAGGCGCGGAAGGAAAACTTCTACAAAATCGAAGAGACCGTAGACGGCAAGCGTTTTGTCACGGCACGCGGCTGGGTCGACCTGTCCAACATCATAAAAATCTATGAGCGAAAGGGACTTCCCGTCGATCAGAAGCTCATTGCACAGTATCTGCAATCGCCGGACATTGCGGAAGATTTCGCCATCTATTACGATCTGTACAACAAGTATAAAGCGGATTACAAACTGGACGAGATCCTGTCCGGGCATACGCCGGAAGAGATCCTCTCGCGGGCAAAGAACGCGCCGTTTGATGAGCGTTTGAGCCTTTTGGGGCTGCTGCTCGACCAAGTGAACCGCGACGCGGCGAACGTCGTTCGCAAAGAGGACATTGTTTCCGAGCTGCTCCCGCTGCTGCGGAAGGTCAAAGCGGGCGCATCCCTTGCGGACATTACCGCCGAGGAAAACGAACTGTTCCTCCGCTATCGCAAAATGGGCGTCCTTTCCGTCGACAGCCGGAACAAATACGAAGCCGTTCTTGCTTTCCTGAACCGGCATATCACGGCACGTTCCGATTTTCAGGCGCTGAAGGCGGGCTTTGACGCACTCGTTTCCGAGCTGCGTTCCTGCGCGGAAGCGGCGGGTGCGAAGCTTACGAACTTGTTTGACTTTGTGTCCACAGCCTGGGGCGACGGTCAGGAGATCCTCATTCTCGTCACGGAGCTGACCATCGGATACTATGCGTCGCGCTTCCTTTCCCGCTACGGGTGCGAAGCCTACGACCGTCACAGCGAATCCCTGCGGTTCTACGAAAGGAATCTGGAAATTCGGAAAAAAACCGAAGCACTCTGGCAGCATGGCGTCATTGACTAAGCGAAGCCGGCCGTCTCTAAGGCGGCGCGGCTCCATATGCGATGATGCTGCGAATATAGAAAGGAGAATCATATGCCAATGAAGTACGATGTCGTGGTCGTGGGCGCCGGAAATTCCGGCCTTACCGCGGCGTGCCGCTGCGCGATGGAGGGAAAGAAGACCCTCTTGATTGAGCAGCACAACTTGCCTGGAGGATGCGCCTCCAGCTTTTGCAGAGGACGTTTCGAGTTTGACCCGAGCGTTCATGAGATCTGTGACTTTGGTCCCGACGACAACAAGGGCGCCGTGCGTCTGCTGCTCGAGCGTCTGGGCGTCAATGTGGACTGGGTCACCATCGAGGATTGCTACCGCTGCATCACGAAGTATTCCGACGGCACGCCCATGGACGTGACCATGCCCTCGGGCCGCGGGCCGTTCATCGACAAGATGGAAGAATACGTTCCCGGCAGCCGCGAGAGCATGAACAAGCTGTTCGATCTCATGGAAGAGATTCAGGCCGCGCTCAACTACATGACCGACGGCACGCCGAACGACTCCAAGTACATGCAGCAGCATTTTCCGAACACGCTGCGCACAGGCGCGTACCCGACAAACAAGGTGTTCCGCGCCCTGAAGCTCCCGCAGAAAGCCATCGATATTCTCTCGACCTACTGGGCGTATCTTGGCGTTGATCTCGACCATGACGCATTCATTCACTATGCGAACATGGTGCATATGTATGTTACGCGCAAGGCCGTCATCCCACGCCACACCTCACATGAGATCTCCATGGAGTTCATCAACCGTTTCCGCGAACTCGGCGGCGATGTGTGGTACAACTGCCGTGCGAAGAAATTCCTCTTTGACGGCGACAGGATCTCCGGCGTCGTCACCAATATGGGCACGATCGAGTGCGACTATGTGCTGGCCAACATCAACCCCGACATTATCTACGGCAAGATGATGCCGAAAGAGCTCGTTCCGGAGCGTGAGAAAAAGCTCTCCGCCGCCCGCAATGAGGATTACAGCGCGCGCATGTTCGCCTGCTATTTCGGGCTCAACAAACCGCTCGAGGAGATCGGCATCAAGGATTACACCGTGTTCATGCCCGGCACCTCGGACTCCGTTAAGGAAGCCGCTTCGTTCGAACGCATCGATACGAATGAATACTGCATCTTCCTTGGCTACAACATCGCAAACCCCGACTTCTCTCCGAAGGGAACGGGTGTTGTCAGCTTTACGTCCATGTACGGTAAGAAGGACTGGAGCGATCTCGAGATCAAGGATTACAACAAAATGAAGGAAGCGATCGCGAAAAAGTTCATCGAGACCACAAAGGAAAAAATGGGGATTGACATCACGCCCTATATCGAAGAGGTCGAGATCGCGACCCCGTGGACCTTCGCACGCTATCTCGGTACCCCGGAGGGCTGCACCTACGGTCACAAGACGAAGGATTGGGACGCCATGATGAACCGCATGATGATGATCGGCGAAGATTACCCGATCAAGGGGCTCAAGCACATCGGCGCTGCTGCATCCCGCGGCGACGGGTACTCGTCCACCTGGATCATCGGCGATATGCTCGCGGGCATTGCCTGCGGAGAGATGAAGGAAGGAGGCAAGTAATATGGCTCTGAACGTAAAAGTGGGTCTGATCGGACTTCTTGACATGCTCAAGTTCGCAAATCTCGGCAAGGTGCGCCAGCAGGCGATCGATGCCGCGCCCGCAAAGGAGATCAAAGCAGACTACCCCATCAACAACAAAGCAAAGCTCCTGCATCCCGACTATCAGAAGCTCGTGATCGACGAGATCATCGACCATGCGGATGCAGACGCAAAAACCTATGTGTTCCGCAAGGCGGATGGAAGCCTGCCGGCCTATTTCCGCGCCGGACAGTATCTCTCTCTGAAGCTGCAATTCGGCGAGAGCTTTGTGACCCGTCCGTACTCCATTTCCTCCTCGCCCAAGTGGGCCCTCGAAGGAAAGGTCGCCATCACGGTCAAGAAGAACCCCGGCGGCTTTGCTGCGGACAAAATGCTCGACACCTTCCAGGTCGGCGACGAGATCATCGCATCCGCGGGCGAGGGACACTTCTATTATGACGAGCTGCGCGACTGCAAGAACGTTGTGGCGCTTGCGGGCGGCTCCGGCATCACCCCCTTCCTCTCCATGGCTTATGCGATCCGCGACGGCATCGAGGACTTCAATCTGACCATTCTTTTCGGCAGCCGGACCGAAAACGCGATCCTCTTCAAGAAAGAGTTTGACGAGATCACCGCCGCCTGTCCGAAGGTGAAGGTCGTACACGTTCTCTCGGATGAAGAAAAAGACGGCTACGAGCACGGCTTCATTACCGCAGAGCTCATCAAGAAGTATGCCGATGCGCCGTACAGCGTCTTCATCTGCGGCCCCGAGGCGATGTATCGCTTTGTTGCGGGCGAGGTCGAAAAGCTCGGCCTTGACAGAAAACATGTGCGCCGCGAGCTGCTCGGCGTGACGAAAAAAGTCTGGGAGCTGCCCGGATATCCGGTCGAGAAAAAGGATCAGGTCTTCCAGATCACCGTCAAGCAGGGTGCAAACGAGACCGTCGTTGCAGCGAGTGCCAACGAACCGATTCTTGTTGCGCTCGAGCGCGCTGGTCTGAAGGCGCCTTCGCGCTGCCGCAGCGGCGAGTGCGGTTGGTGCCGTTCGCATCTCGTTTCCGGCGAAGTGTTCATTCCGGAGGAAACCGACGGACGGCGTTGGGCGGACAAGAAGTACAACGAGATCCACCCCTGCGCTTCCTTTGCGCTCGGTGATCTTGTTCTGGATGTCCCCGGCGAATACTATTGATGCACTGACGCAGCCTTAAACATGCAAGCCCCGCCGTCTCAGGACGGCGGGGCTGTCTGCTTTCAGTAATTTTCGTAGGGAGTTCTCTATCGCCCGCTCTCTTCGGTCGCGGTACAGGCTTGCCGCTGCGGCCGCAGCCTCACGTTCGATCCGGCTTCTCTTCCGCTTGGGTATGGTTCCATTTCCAGAGATACCACGCATATCCGAGCGTCACGACGGAGATGACCGCCGCGGTGACGACCTTCTTTCCCATCGTTTCCCCCGATCCGTTTGCAAAAGCGGAAAGCGCATTGAATGCGCCATGGAATATGCAGCACGGCAGAATGTGCCCCGTTTTTACCACAAATACCGACAGCATCATGCCGATGGAGAACGCATAAATGAGCTGCAACGCCGTATCAAGTACTGCCACGCCGTTCAGCAGATTCACGATATGGCCCAATCCGAACGTCAAGCTGGAGATGAGGATCGCAAGGGTCGTTGAACTCTCACGCAGCATCTGCAAAAGGTAACCGCGGAACAGGATCGCCTCGATAAAACCGATACAGAGCATTGTCAAAACGTAAAGAACCGTCTCGGCCGCAGACATCCGAAGCCCAAACCCGTTCCAAAGATTCGCTGTGATAAGCGCCAACATCGGCAAAAATACAACATTTTCCGCCAAAGCAGCGGCGCGGCCGGGCGGAAACCATACTTCTCAAAAGAGTTTTCCTTCCGCATCCCCAGCAACAGAAGTCCGAGGATGCACCCCGCGGGAATCAGCCGCCAGCCTCGGTCCGCGTTCTCCCCGCCACGTTTTCATATACGCTCATGATCGCAACATATCCGAGGATCCGCAGCAGCACGGCGCGCCACGGCTTTTGCCGTTTTGTTGTTTCCATCTCTGTACCTCTTTTCTTGTTCTCTCTATCTGTCCGCATTGTGCGTGTCGGTTTCACTGCCTATCCTTGACCGACTGCTCGGGCGCTTCGCCGTTAAGTGCGATTTCCCTTTTCATCGCTGCGTTTTTATAGCTGATGAGAATGTGGCACGGCGCAAACAGGAGCGCCGCAGCGATCAGCGGGAAGTAGCAGCGCAGGATCCCGCTCTCTAAAAACAATACGGAGGGCAGAATCGACAGCGCCAGCGCTTTTCTCACAGAATCCTCCCGCCAGAACACGACCCACCCGGCGCAATACAGGAGCACCAGCGCCGCGCCAAGCCAAAGATACACTTGCGTCGCGCCCGTAAACCAGTCGTCGCGGCAAAGCGTCTCCGGCTGGATTACCATCAGGAAAAAGCAGCCGAATCGTCCGATCTGCTCCAAGACTTCGACCGTCCTGTTCCGAAACAGGTTTTCAAAACCGTCCCTGTGCGTCATTGCAAACGCAATGTTCGGGATCATGATAGCGGCAACAAATTCCAGTCCATACCAGTTGATCCATGTCATTCTCTTTCTTTTCTCACTTTCGGCTCTCTTTCGGGTTCTTTGGGCTCTGGCAAATTACGCCGCACCAATCCCGTCTCTGCCCCCGTGGTATCGATCGCGGCTTTACGCGCCTGTGCGCACAGAAGCTTCGTCGGCAAAGAGTAGAGTTTGCCGTCCTTTTCAAAGTGTGTTGCGCATTGCCGGAATCGGAACGGAACTCCCGCCGCAAGGCATTGCTCCCGCACGTCCAGCACCCATGCATACCGCAGCAACCTTCCGCTGCGATCCGACTCGCCGCCCACGGCCACAAGTTCCACGCCTTCAAGATACGGCGCGAGCTGTATTGGGGCGATCATCGGTTGACAAATGATATTTTTGTGTCGGATCGGAAGCTCGCGAAACACAGGCAGCCGTTCATCTGCCGCGCGCTGGTTTTCAACGGTACAGCCCACGGTTACATTTTCATACCCTTCGCCCCAATCCGCAGGTACGCAGTCCATGAATCGTACGATCCGCTTTGTCAGGAACAAAAATTGCAGGTCGGCGCGTTCCCGTATCATCCTCCAGCAGTCTTCTCTCCACGCATCCGCGTCCTCCAGAAGAAAGTCCGAGCGAAAGCACAAATACACCAACCCGCCGGGACGCATCCGATACTCTCCGTTTTTGTTCTTCCGAATGGGCGCGTCGAACTGCGTCGTTTTTACGATCGTTTCCGTGTCGACGCCGCGCCGTGCATCGCCTTTATGAATATAACAGTACCGGCAGCCGTCGCTGTACCTATGGCAGCCGCGCCATGGATCCCAAGCAGACATCTTCCCGTCCCCCCCAATCCATTCTTCATCGGCTCCTGTGCGTATTGCAAGCAGGTTTTCGGCTCGCGTTCAGTCCGCGCCTTTCTCTGCATGCTTTGACATGGTGTCCGACGCTTTGACCAGGTGCAGCATGGCGGAAAATTCCGTGCTGAGCATCCGCTCGACCTGCGCTTCACTGAACTGACACACCCACGTGGCATGCAGTGTACCAATGCCGAATGTATAGATCCAGACCGGCTCAAACACCGCGTGCGCCTGCTCCCGGCTGAGGCCGTATTCGCTGCATAGATTCGCAATGCACTTTTCCGCGGTCGCCCCGAGCGTACCAAGCACATCCTCAAAATCCGACGCCTGCCTGTTTTCCTGCATGAACAGCAGTTGATAAAGCTTCGGTTCTCTAGCGCCAAACAGCACCATCTGCATTCCCGTTCGTTTGAACGCCGGCGCATACCCCGCTACCCGCTCCGCGTAGGATTCAAAGCGCCGCATCGCCGCCTTCCGCACCTCGAGAAACAGCTCCTCCATATTCCTGAACAACGTGAAGATCGGTCTCGCGGAACACCCCAGCCGCTCACCCAATCCGCGCGTGGTCAACGCCTCGACCCCGCGTTCGCTGACAAGCTCCAACGCGGCGGCTATCATCTCTTCTCGGCTGAATTTCGGTTTTGGCGGCATTTGAATCCTCCCGTATTTGTTTTGCATCACACGATTTACAACATTTGTTTTTACATTATGTGCCCGTCCAATGTATTTGTCAACATTGTTTTCTCGCCATGCGGGCATTTTGCGTATACGACACGAAAAAATTACAGAATGGATTGACAGCCGCCATGGATTTTGCTATACTTCATAAGGTGCTTTATGGAGAGATGTCCGAGAGGTTTATGGAGCCGGTCTTGAAAACCGGTGATGCTGCGAGGCACCGGGGGTTCGAATCCCTCTCTCTCCGCCAGCGATGAATATTGGAGAAGTACCCAAGTGGCTATAAGGGGCTCCCCTGCTAAGGGAGTAGACTGGGTGTACCGGTGCGTGGGTTCAAATCCCACCTTCTCCGCCATCAGTCCACCGTAATTTTGATAGAATTACGGTGGGCTTTTTCTATACCCGAAAACCGCTTGGAATCAGGCTTTTCGGCTGTTCAGGCATATAAGAAACCCCGTCACAAAGCATTTCTGCGGCGGGGTTTCGTGCGTTTTATGTGGATTGAGGCTTCATGTACCGTCATAATCGTTAAACGGCTGAGGTAATCGTTAAATCACAGAGGCATTCGTTAAATTGCAGGGATAATCGTTGAACTAGAAGGGAATTAAAAAATCAAAACACTCACAACCTCTGAACCGCCCCAGATTATTCAGACAGCATAAAGAAGCCCCCTGTGCAGGGAAATAGAGTATTAAGCAAGATACTGGCGCCTCAATTCCAGAGGCGTCAGTTTTGTTTTTGACTGAATGCGCTGGTTATTGTAAAAGAAGATGTAGTCATCAATCAGCTTCTTTGCTTCGGCAAGCGTGGTGATCTTCGTCCGGTAAATGCATTCCGTTTTAAGAATGGAAAAGAAATTTTCCGCTAAAGCGTTGTCGTATGGATTACCTCTCCTTGACATGGACGGCGTAATGCCGTATCTTTGAGTCAGCTTAAAGTACGCTTGGGAAGTATACTGAAAGCCTTGGTCACTGTGGAGTTGCAGCTCTGCGGTGACCTTTTCTTTTCCCTTTGCAGCGCGGACGGTATCCAATGCCAGCTTGGTACTTTGTTCCGGAGCGGTTTTGTAGGCAACAATACTGTTGTCATAGAGATCACGGATGATGGAAAGGAACAGGAAGCCCTGCCCGGTGCGGATATAAGAAATGTCGGTTGCCCATTTCTGATTTGGTCGGTCGGCAGAAAAGTTTCTGTTCAGCAGATTGGGATAACGGTGCAGCGCACTTCCGTACTTCACATACCGTTTTCTGCGAATAACAGACAGCAAATTGTACTTGTTCATCACGCGCAGTACAGTTTTGGGGTTGCAACGGATACCGTTCCGCTCCAGCCAGATATGTACTCTGCGGTAGCCGTAGGTATTGCGGCACAGGGCTTGACATACTCGGATCTTTTCCGCCAACGGCAGCTCCTTCGCCGGGATGTCCATACGCCGGATATAGTCATAGTATCCGCTGCGGGATACCTCAAAGAAGCGGCACATCTCGCGGATGCTGTATTTCTCCCTGTGACGGTAGATCACTTTGTATTTGACGCTTGCTTTCACCCCTTTCCGGTGAGCGAGAGAAAATCCCGCATGAGTTCATTCTCCATCTTCAGCCGATGTATCTCATATGCCTGCTCCGCAACTATATCCCTTGGCGCTGCTTCTTTGCGAGGTCGTCCTTTGGGACGCGGCATGATCCCCTGAGCGATTTTGTTTTCCTTCTGCCGCTCCCGTTTCAGGACTCCCTTTACCACTTCTTTTCCGCTCAGCCCCAATTCTTCTGCAATCTGCCGTTGTGTCCATTCTGGCGAAATATCTCTTTCTTCCGTTTTCCTCGATTGC
>ULQM01041316.1_pt1 | contig 113340 bp, 87 predicted proteins | sample 1954451 | NCBI WGS metagenome assembly ULQM01 (sample SAMEA4835655, study PRJEB28245) | human gut metagenome | biome: gut microbiome; material: fecal sample | place: Denmark | collected 2008 | reverse complement strand
CTGCCCGCTATTTCACCGAGAAGAACACATACGCCTGCGTCCTGCGTTGTTCCTTTCTCAATCTTGGTTATCGTTAAATCAACCGCATGGCAATAACTCTTGCGATAGATTCTGAATTCGTACAAATAGCCCGCCGCAAACTCAAAATCGTCATAGCATCCTGATATATTTCCATAGTTCGAAGCGATAAATCTGCTATAAGAATACGTAATCAGTGACAAAATACACCAATCATATGTTCCTGCCGGTATGCGAACCGACTTCGTTTCACCTGATACAGACTCAACATAGTTATATTGAGACAGCGATGCATTTACAGGTGCTTCTGCGTATCGTGGGATCGAATACTCGATTGATGAGTATAATTCTGAAGCTGATGAACGCAATTCGCCTCCGTTCATGCTGAAGGGAAAGCTCTGGTCATATCCGCATGAATTCGCATCTGCATCGAATACCATATGCCAACCAACGCATGTTGCCATCCACCCACTCTCTTCAGTCTCGTCAGCTCCATTGGGATTCTGATACAGTCCGCCGCTCTCATCTGTCAACCTGACAACTGCGGTTTGAACGCCGGGGTCTGAATAAAGTGCCCGAATCATAATATCCGAGGTTATCATTTTATCTGTATCAAAAAAGTCCCATGCCCCGAAAACAAGACCGTCATGCTCAGGCGGAGTCGGAAAGCTCTCCATATCTATATAGTTTCCGCCCTGCACCGTCCGCTCTTCAAAAATCTCCCCCGTCGAATCGTCAACAAATGTGATTTTGAAATCCGGAGCCGGTGGTATCTCAATTTCAGGTTCACTGTCTCGCACGTAAATGCAGTAAATAGTTGCGGACCCGAAAGGCCTGTTGTGAATATATTCACCTGTTTCCGGCTTAAAGTTCCCCCATCCGTTAAGACCATCGTAGTGAACGATTGTCCCATTTTCATTATCAAAAGCCATATACCCGCAGGGGAGAATATTAGAATCGAAGAAACCCGCATATGACTTCATTCCCGTGCCGCCGATTATTGTGCACACCCCGGTTGTTAGGTCAATGCTTTGCAGATAGGGCTCTGAATATGACTTATTAACGCCGTAGGCATTTCCGTTTTTATCAATGCAGAACTCGTTTAGAAAAACTGGATTGCCGTCTGCATCGAACGCCTGTATCGGAGCTATTTCTGTTAAAGTGCCGAGCGGCAATGAAACTTCGTAAAGTGAATTATTGGTTCCCGGCTCATCATTAACCGCAAGAGCGTACAGCTTACCATTTGCATAATTATACGCCATTGCGGTTACAATCCTATCCATCATCGCACCTGTATACAGCGTTTCAAGCGTCTCGGCATCTTTAACAGCAAACCGATTGCTGCCGCTCCTGTTTTCAAAGCAAAAGAGTTTACCCCCTGCATAGGTGGCTGCTGTTATGGAATAGGTGCTATCCTCTTTCCTGATGGTCGTATACTCAAAAACGTTATCATCGAACAAATCAATCCATTTACCTGCCCGGAAAGCGCGAATATTGGCAACAGGCATAACATCCGGAACGCGAACAACGAATTCGGTTTGAGAGTGTCCGTCACTCGAATTCACCGAAAAAACGGTGCTGCCCGTACTTACTCCGTAAGCATAGCAATATTCGCCGTGAGCTCCATCCGGAACATATATACTGTCATCACCAAGAATGTCGGTTCCCGGGAAAGCGATCGTCTCATCGGCTGATGTAATGTATACCTGCTTGTCGAAGGCATTCTCGGGATAGACGTAAATTTCATATTGTATCATTCGCTTTCCGTAAACGACAACCTCTTGCCCAACGAGTTCAATGCGTTCGGTATATACAGGTTCGGTATTTCCGCGTGTTACCGTCAATTCCACCTTAGAGACACGTGTTGAAACATCGGTTGGATTATAGTGTGTTACATTAAACTCGTACGTGAATCCGGCTTCAAAAGTATAGTTATCGTAGCAGGCAGGAATATCTCCGGCATCGCTCATGAACAGATAGTCAACGCCCTCGTCAGCCTTCGTCGGAGCGATAAAACACCAGTCATATGTACCAGCCGGAATGTTGATAAGCTGTTTTTTGCAATACATTGATGAGTTGGATGAAAACTCCGCACTTGCGCCCTCCGGCAGCCTATATTCAAAGTTATCGTAGAATGTCTCGGGCTCTTCAATAACCGTTACAGGCCATGTCCTCTGCTCGGGAATAATTGTACCGTAGGCAGTGGCGTCTGCATCAATGAGCATCTGACACCCGCGCGTAACCCAATCAGCATACGAACGGCTGCCTACTTCATAGCAGTTATTTACGATTATCGTTGCAGGAGCTTCCACCTCATGGTAGTAAACTGTAACCGTAACGTCGTAGAGAAGGTACTCACCGTCGTAGTTCTCATCGTATTCCCAGCAGGTAAAAGCGTAGCCTTCATGTTCGGGCGGAGTAAGGAAGGTCGCTTCATCGAGTGTTGTGCCGACCTCGTATTGAGCCGTGCCGATCACGGAACCATCCATGCTATCAACAAAAGTTACAGTAAACTTTGTTTTTTCTCTCGGAGGGAGTTCAATATCGTTTTTAATGTATATGTCATCAACTCCGGTAGGTGCGACGGTAACGTAACCGCAGGACCTCGCCGTAAGCTCATCCACATTTATTTCGTATAAATTATGATTGATATTGCCCTGTGAATAGGTTCTGGATTCATAGAGTACGTAGAACAAGCCCGTCCGAAAATCGCAGACAGCCTTCCAAGGTATCTTACTGAATCCATCCGGTGCCTGAAAGTAGAACAGTCTCGTAACTTCACCGGTAGTCTTATCAATTTCATTGATTGTATGAGCCAAAAAGCCGTAAATTTTTCCGTCTCGTGATACAGCGATTTCTGTTACATTCTCTGACAGTTCCGCGATCATTGTCAAGTCGCCCGTATCAATATCCACGCTATATATTGCATATTTACTGTTCGATTGGCTTGCGTAGGCAACTGCATACATCGTATTGGTTGAATAATCATATGCCATGGATTGGGGGTGCAGCATATTGGTTCTGCCCCAATAGTCAACAGTCTGTGTTGCCTCGTCGATAACAATATACCTGAATTCGCGGTACCCGCTTGTCATATAACCGTAAATTTTCCCGTTGACATAAGCACATGACACTACATTGCAGTCTTTTACTTCTTCGGATGACAGTTCGGCTGCCACTTCCGCTCTCTCGGGCAGGCCGCTTGAAAATTTGTACAAAACAGTGTGCCACCTGCTCTGTTCTCGTGAGTAAACACCATCATATGCAAAAAGTTCGGCAGACCCCACTTCGGATTCTATAACAGTAACCTCGCAGGTATCGACAAGTCCCCCGTCAACCGTTGCTGCCGTTATGGTTGCGGTGCCCGCGCTTATACCGACAACGGTTCCGTCGTCGAGCACGGCGGCAACGTTTTCGTCCGATGAAGAGAATGAAACGTTCTTGTTGAACGCTTCGGCGGGAAGCACCTCGCAGGTCAATTGCGTTCGGCAATTGACGCCGACTTCAACAGTATCCTGTAAAATAACTTGTGAAGGATGCACGGGTTCACCAACGAATACATTGTCAAGCTTGGCAATGCTGCCCGTTGCACCGGTGGAAAGACAAAACACCCATTTCAGCGTGTGCTTTCCGGCTGTGAGCGCATACTCCTTATGCGTCCAGTCATAAAAGCCGGCATATCCGTATCCTTTGCCGCTCTCCTGTGATCTGTCATCGATGCTGAAAAGCAAACCTCCGTGCACATATGACGCGTTGGAAACATTGCAAATGAAGTCAAAAGAAACAATGTCGCCCTCGGCTGCGGTGACTTCCGCAGTGATGATTGCCTTTTTTTCGTATCGATCGACTTCGGGTGAAGCAATGTGGTCATCTTCCACTCTCCAAATATAGTTGCCGTTTTCGGAATCGATATAGTCGCCGGAATTGATAAATTCGATATTTCCGCCTTCGACATTCAACGCTTCGTTGAGAGTCATGGTTGACGGCGGATTTTCTCCATCCTCCGCTTTTGCGGAAAATGTCGGAACCGATACAACGGACAGCACCATCAGCAGTGCCAAGATCAAGGAACATACTTGTTTCAGAAATGTTTTCATATTTTTCCTCCGGAATCTATTTGCAGCCATGAAAAACGGCGCATTAACAATCAAAATACGAGTTTCGAACTTTTGCTGTTCTTTTTTGTTGGCGGTCGTGTTTATTTCCTTTGCTGCCCAGATTCTTCGGTTGCTGAATATCAGCTTGAATCTGTCGTTGTCTGCAATCATTTAATTTGCGTTAGTGATAAGCTTATTGTCGGTACTGCTGCATTGCCGCGCCCTGTGTTAAGCACACACTGACTTTTCTTTGAGGTTCAAAAGGATGCTGCACATAGCTGCCGTATGTATAATAATTATACATTCGCTTTAGTTGAAAACCATATGCGGAGAACGCCGCCGTGAGCGGATTTTGCGTCAAATACGACTGTAGTCAACAGAAAAATCGTTCTTCGTACGTCATTATTGTACACAATTGTGACAATGTTTGTCAACACCGCAAATGCATAAATTTTCATCAAACAAAGATATATTTCATGTATCGGCACAGCTTTAATGAAGCTTGGACTCGCTTATCTTAAATACCTACAAAAAAGATATTGCACAGGTACGACGTGCAATACTATATACTGCAACCCGGAGCTTATGTTACGCATCCGCGAATACATTGAAAGCTGCTTTGAGCGTTGTTCTCAACAGGCATTAAGTCGCTGCTGTGGTAATACAGCAGTTCTGTTTGCGGTTAAATTCCGTTTCGCCTCTTACCATTGAAATGCAAACAGCCTTGCTTGACCTGCTGTTGATCCATCAATCCGCAGGCAAATATGCAGCGGGCTACCGCCAGATGGAAAAGGCATACAAGGCGGGCAAGGTGCGTGCTATCGGCCTGTCAAACTTCAATAAAGCGCAGATCGAGGAACTTCTCTCCCTCTGTGAAGTGAATCCCACCGTTTTGCAGACCGAGCTGCACCCCTATCATCAGGAACCGGAGATGAAAGCCTTCCTGAAGGAAAACGGCATCGTGCCGCAGGCGTGGTACACGTTGGAACATGGCGACAAGGCACTGCTTCAGGAGTCGCTGTTTGCTCAGCTTGGTGAGAAGTACGGCAAGTACGCGCCGCAGATCATTCTCCGCCGGAACATCCGGAGCAGCAGCATAGTTATTCCCGGTTCAAAGAACCCGGAGCATATCAAGGCCAACTTTGACCGGTTTGACTTTGCCCTGACGGATGCGGAAATGGTTCCGCCGGTGGATGAGCAGAAGTGAAAAACTTTTTTCGCCTGCCCCGATGCTTGGACTGATATCGGTTATGCCGAAAAGTTACATAATTAAACACCGAAGCCAAACTAAGAAACAGCTTAACAGCAATAGGCCCGATACCCGATACAATAGTAATCGGCAAAAATAAGCCCGGAGCCGAAGCTGTGGAGCTATATTAACGGTACCGCAAAAGAAACGGACGCTACCCACGGTTGGAATAGAATCTCGCAATCAGTTAAACTTTTTTGTATGCAAAACAGTGCGGCTGTTGTCGGCGGCAGTAAAAACCTGTTTTGCCGCAGCGAGAAAGTTCTCGAAAAATCATTAATCCGACTTCATTAAAGAAGGATGTTGCGGCAAGAAGCACTTTATAGGTTTTAACTTTGCCGCGATTGAGATTCCAACATTCTGAGTGTTTCTCTATCCCGTCTGCCGTGATAATACTTTTCCAACACTTGACTGAAAACAGTCGAATCCTCTGCGACTGCTTCGAAAAGCGTCATGCATGAGCGCAGCTTCAAATTGTCCAGCGTTCCCATCACGGCGCGAGGATCATTTGTCTCCAACTCAAGTAATGCTTTGCTGATTTCCAGAAGTCGCGATTTTAATACCGGATGCAACAGGTAGGCTTTTGCCTCGCCAGGTCCGCGAATGCCGTAAAACACAGAATTGGAGCTCTTGCCGAGTCCATGCAATTGCGGAAAAATATACCATATCCAGTGGTGAACTTTTCTCCCGCTTCGAATTTCCGCAAGTGCCTGAGAATAACCGTCTACAGTGGCTTCCTGCGCTGATAAAAAACGTGTCAGATTATACTCTTTCAAAATAAGCCTCCTTTAAGGTGGTATGAATGAAATTTTGTTATTTAATACATACGCTTCTGCGGATGAGCCGAGGAAGGTGTTTATTGTTGTTATGTCCGGACATCCAACAAAATAATTATGTCATATTGTTCACACTTCGCTTTAAAATCGACAATTTTACTGGATTAAATATCTTTATATAATCAATTATACCATGCGCTATGCAAGAGCGCAACATATATTTAGAAAAAGGAGAGCATGCCGATAAGCTGAGACACAGAGCGAAACATGGTCTGAATGGAATGTGATAATATATTGAAAGAAGCCATATCTTGCCGCATTGACAAATTTTGTGCATCGTGTATAATAATGGTGTCAATTTAGTATAAACATTGCCGAAGTGGCATGCAAACATAGCAATAACTTCGGAAACGATTGATTATTTGACAGTTCTTTTTAGAACGAGCGATAAAGTGAGCGTCAATGCTTACCAACCTTGAGGATTCCCCCCCAACGACCCCTAATGATGTTGACCGATGCAGCGCATGATGCTGTAAGGTTAATATAATAATTTGTTATTCCAAAGGAGTAAAAACATGTACAACAACCCCAAAAGACGAACAGCCGCACAACGGATTATCTCTTGCGTGATGCTTTTCATACTCGCGCTTTCGTGCTTTTTACCCGTTGCGGCAGAAGATTCGGCCTCCCCGAGTGAGGTAAACATAGTTCTTTTGCTCGACAACACCGGTTCGATGAATCGAAACGACAAAAACAGAATATCAGTTGCGGCAGCTAAGAATTTTGTTGAATATCTATCCGAAACGATGAGTATCGCCGAGAGTTTCGGCTATGACTTGCCTGACATAAATGTCGGCGTATACGCATTTTCCGACAAAGCAACGAAAATTTCCGACTTGACCGACATCAGTGACCAATCAAATCGTGCCGATATTCTACGGAAAATTGAAGGGATTAAGTTCGAAAAAAGGAACACGGGCGCAACTTACTACGGTCCCGCGCTCCGAGCTGCTTACTCCGCTCTTCCGGTAACAAAATCTGATTGCAAGAACATGGTTTTCATGTTCACTGACGGCAAGCCCGACGGAAAAGATGCGAACTCGGTTTTGAACCGGCCGGACGAAGCAATAAAAGCAATGAGCGAATACGACATCGAAGTTATGGTTCTCGGCCTTAATTCAAGGCAAAGCATAGACGACGTTGCGAAAAAAACAATTTACAGCATGGCAAACACAACGCAGCGTACGGAGGGCATCGCCCAGCGACCCAACAGCGACAAGACTCAAACTTCGTTCAGCAAAGCGAACTACCTCATTGCAACAGCAATCAATGAGGATCTTCAAAGGTTCCTGATGGATATCATTTCCGAAAAAATCGGAGTTAAAATCGATAAATACGAAGGCGTGATAAATGTTGACAAACGTGAAATCGTGATCGTTAACATCTTTGCAACTTCGGACGATATCCGGGATATCGACAGTGTCTCGCTGTTTTACAACAATGAACAGGTCACATTGACCGAGACCGAGGAGTACTATGACCCTGCGGTCGATTATGAGGATAATACCTTCACAATTACGCAAAAAGACAGAAGCGCCTATGTAACAATGTACGCCCCCGCTCTCGGCGAATACACAATCCAACTGCCCCAAAACGTTGATTACATTGCTTATTATAAGGAGATTGAGATAACGGAAGAGTATTCCGTCTCCGTTGAAGCAGCAAATATCACGGGCAAACCAAACGAAGGAAGCATATCCGTAACGGCAAACCGCATTGTGGACGGCAATGCGGAATCTCCCGACGGCAGCCTGCTTAACCTTATCGGATTGAAGATAACCGGTGAGACAGAAGCGCATACCCGCAGCGTCGAGTTCTCCGGATTGCAGTTTAACTCCGCAACCGGCAAATACGACGGAACCTTCTCTGTTGGTCTGCCCGGCAAATACAAGATCACCGCCGTGATGGATGAGGAGTATGTTTCCGATTCAAACGAAAAGGTCTCTTCCGAGACGGAAATCGAGTTCGTTTCAAAAACCGTTTCCGGTAAAGAACAGAGCATTTCAATCATTGTAGGAAAGGACAAGGCAATTGACATTGCAGCCGATTTCTACACCGATTGGATAGACGTCGGCAGTGAGCATGTTGTTGCAAGCAGCAACAGCGATATTGCTTCCGTAACCGAGCAGGACGGCAAGGCCGTCATCCATGCCAACCGCAAAGGCAAATGTGTTGTCACCAACACGATCACCGATAAGTTCGGCGGCAACCACGTTATCGTTTATAACGTTACCGTAACAAAGAATTATATCCCCATGCTGATCATAATTGCGGCTGCGATCCTTGCAATTGTCGCGGCAGCAATCGCGGTTTCGTATCTGACTTTCAACAAAATTCACGGCGAGTTTTATCTGCAGTGCGGCGGTGTGCGCGAAAGCCTTTCATCCTGGCGTGTGCGCGGGCGCTCATTCACGGCGTACGATCTGTTCGCTAAGGCAGGATTTAACAATATTTCAACAGGTGATAAGCGCATCCTCAAAAAGGTAAAGATCTATGTTGAATCGTTCAAGGAAACGACCGACGATGAGCTCAACATAACAAGAAAGAATTGGCGCTACAAAGTCCGTTTCGGCAATGTCGTGGATTGTGAACTTGAAGGGGAAAGCTTCAAGGTCAATGATAATTGCCCGGAAGAATGCGTCCTCGACGCGGATTATGAATTCGATTTCCGCAGAGATTACTGAGATATTTTATTAAAGGAGAATAAATATGCCAATTAACACCGAACAATACAAGAACCCAGGCTTGAGTGAAAACGACAGAAAAGCCAGAGTTGAAGCCAACCTGAAACGGTTGGATTACGCTGAAGGCAACGGTCTTTTGAACTGTGAGAAAAAAACACTTTTAGATAAAGAGATTTATCTCTTTATTAGCTCCGGTGGAACAGGTCACAGAGCACTTCGCAGCATAAAAGAGACCATAGAGAAAACGATTGAGTACAGATCTCGTAGTTCAGTAAGGTATCTTGTTGTGGACTGCGATGCCGGTGAATTAAATATGCTAAGGCAGCAAAAGGTTTTTGAGGAATCTGAGATTATGATTGTGCCATCCGCGGGCACACATGATACGATTGATCCGAGCAAAATGAGAGACGATAAGAAAGATTGGGTGGATCCAAATCTTTTCAACGAAACAGGTGGGAATGCTCCAGGTGGGCACGATGGCTTCAATTCTGATGGCGCAGGAGCTTGGCGTCAGCCGGGAAGGATCAGACTCACTTCACCCGGAGGCATGGCTGTTATCCAAAAAATAAGTGGAAAGATAGGAGAATTTACAACTCAACATGACACAAAGCTGAAGGTCTTTTTCCTCTGCAGTGTTGCCGGTGGTACGGGCAGCGGAACGATCGTTGATCTTGCGTACATGACAAGATATGTTTTGGAGCACGACTATAATACCCTCTACAGTAACACGAGGATATTTGGTTATATATTCAGTCCTACTGCATGCGAGGGTAATGTCCACGCAAAGCGTAACCCATGGGCGAATAACAATGCTGCAATGAAAGAAATTGCCTACCTCATGAGGCTTGCGGATCGCGGCGAAACGCTTGAAATGATGTACGATACACAATCGGTGACATTCAACAAGAATATATTTGATGTCTGTATGATTGTTGATGGTGATACGACCGCATTCCGTGCATTTGCTTACCCTGCAAAGACTGCCAGAGATGTTGTTGTTCAGTCAATACTTGGCTGCATGACCGCAACAGTAACTAACGGGGGTAACACTACGACACTCATTGATTCTGTGCTTTCGAACAACAAGCTGGATGTTGCGGCAGTAATCCCAAGACTTCCGGTTCATGAATACCCGCGCTACGCAGGCTACAGCTTCAATGCAGCAGGTTTTGCCTCTGTAAAGGTTCCTGTTGAGCTGCTGACGAGCGTGGTGGTGCACAACATATTTGAAAAGCTTTGGGATGCATGGAACGAGGATCCCGGGAGGAATGCCGAAATCAGATTCCTTAAAGCCTGCGGGATTGAGAGCGAAAGGTTAATTGCAAACATACAGTCAACGAATGAGCTGCTCGATAAGGTTGAGCAAAAGTCAAGGGAATTTATCCGCAAACACGGAATCATGGCCATGATCAACGTGGCAAGGGATGCGGCGAGACTGTTGGAAAATGAATACATTCCGTATGCGAGCGATAAAGCGGAAAGGGCCATATTCTACAGGAACAGTTGGGTCAACACCAAGCATTTGCTGAACGCAGTCAAGGATCACCTTATCGGTCTTAACAACACCGTTTGGGAAACGTCAAAAATCGTGCTTGAAACTTTCCAAGATCTTCTTGAAAAGGAAAGCGGAATTCTGACCGATGTCCGCACATTTAAAAACAATTTCAATAATACGCTCTACTTCTGTCCGATCAACCTGACGCAGAGCATAGAGACAATGAGAGAGTCAGATGCATTGATGAAATTCATCACCGGCATTTATGAAGGACAAGAGGCTGACATTACCAAGGCTTTCATTGATGAGATCCTGTTTACGAAAGACCTTGCGAAGCTTGCAGGCGTAACATCAAAGGATGCAGGTACTAACGCACAGTTCGACCCCGCAGGGATGATAAGGGACTTTATAGAGAAGCAGTTCAAAAAAATAATTGATGAGAATATCGAGGTATTCCTCGTTAAGTTCTTCTCCGGTAACCCGCAGGCAGAAACTACGATGCCCGATCCGAATAATCCGGCAATTAAGATTGCGTCAGATGATTTGAAGAGAGCTGCGAGAGAGATATATAACACACTTACCACAAAGGGCGCGGCAATGGCAAATCTTGCGGGTGGTATTGAGAGCAAGGTCAGCAGCCATAAGTTCATTACCGTTCCTGAAAAGTGCGAACATCTGTTTGATGAGATTAAGAAATGTGCTGAGGATGATACAAGTGGCACGGCTATTGCGGTTCATAAGTCCAAATCCAGTGATGAACTGCTTATGATAACTATGTTGCAGGGTTTGCCGGCATTGGCATTCCAATCGATTGTGAGAAGCGAACCGCTTTATGAATCCAACTGGAATACATGTCCGGGAATCCACATTGAACAGTGTGGTAACGGCATTCATAACTGGGTTAATCTGCCCAACCTGTTATATGGTGTCACAGGACCACTCGGAGAGAGAGAAGAGAGTAATCTTAAAGCTGCAAGGGACGATTATGATGCTGCTGTTGCTCTCGGCATGGTTATTGATTCCCCGAATTATACCGGACTGCCGATTAAATCTGTCTGTAAACTTAACGAAACTCGTGATACAGGCACGACTACGAGAAGACTGCAGAATAGGGAATTTAAGGAATATATCGTAAGCGAACTTCCTGACGATCTCAATCAGCTCAATCTTAAGTTTTGCTTAAATAAGCTGGCAGAGAAGGGCGTGATCAGCTATGTAAACCTGCGCCAGAGTGGTGATGTCCCAAACGTTGATGGGGTAAATCTGCCCAACGACTTCTACTACGATTACGCTTGGCACACCCTGCGCCAGATGTTCCATCTGTGGCACGCAGTGAAGGAGACTATTCCGTACGTTGAAAAGCTTAAGAAAGCAATCGATGCAAAGAAAGAGGAGCTTGAAAAGGAGGAGCGAATGAATAAACGTATAGCTACGTTCACATACGCACTTCGTGCTGTCAAGTGGAGTTCGGGGGACGACCCAACGCCGGAGACGGACGAGAACGGTGTTCTTGTTCCTGCTTATATCCGCTTTGATACTGCCCAAGAAAGATGGCTCATTAAGCCGGATAACAGGAATGAGGAGCTTCTTGCAGATGTGAAACCGTTTTTAACGGGCAGTACATTGCAGAAAGAATGTAAAGAATATTTCGCATTTATAAAGTTTGCTGAACTTGATGACGAAAAATTCAAGCAGATCCAGGATGCGGTCTCTCAACGAGCGACAAATCCGAACCCTGCTGTTTGGAACAAAGATAAGGAGCAAGGGAGAACGCTTAAAGCGAGCTACGAAGAGCTTGTTCAAAGGACCAAGGGCGGAAAATACCCGATGGCATCTGCCGACTTCTTGGCGAATGCGGCTGCTGCGGTGAATGACCCGGAGATCGGACAGAAGATTCGTGATTTCTATGATTATCTGATTGAGAATGTTGATCAGTAACGTAAAAAACTCAAGGTAACACACCGAACAAACCGGCGGGCGGAGGCTCACTCCGCTTGCCGGCTTATGCAGCAAAGGAGAATGTAATGCCAATTTCCGATAATATTTTGCAGAAAATCAAAGAAAGAGCAGCAAACAACATCATGGGGATCAATCCGGCGAATACAAATTGTGATGTTGTTATTGCTCATTACGGCAGCAAGATCATGAAAGATCCGTTGCTTAATAAAATGTTTCTGAACGGCAGGACACAAGTCGCATGTGCTCTTGATTTTACATCCATAGATAAAGCTTGGTCTTCCATAGAAGAAACTTTGAACGGAGTTGCAGCCGAAAGGAAAAAAGTCCTTGGCGAGTCATCGCCCGACAGGCTTGGGACAGTGCTTTTGCTTTTGATTGAAAAAGCAGACGATATTCCGAAAATTAAGCCAATAGTCGAACAAATTAATAACAGAAATAAAAAAAATCAAAATAAAGACTATTGCCGTGTTGAGATTTGCATTGAACAGGCAGAAGGGCTTGATACAGATGACTGTTTGCCGAGGGACGTTCCGGACGGCGTGAACCGCGTGTGGAAACTGACAGATCTCAACAAAGTTGCAGCATTTAACTTGATTTTGCTTTTAACTTTGCATGTGTTTAATAAAGTAGAAGGAGTTGAATACATTCGCGTTAAATACGGAAAAGTATACAGCGCGCAGGAGTCCTCTCGTGTAGGGGCTGTGTGCGAGCGGATCAACAGTATTCTCGGTGTAACGGTCAATGACGAAAATGATCAGGATCAATGCAGGAAGTTCGATGCTCAGCTGCAAGCCTGCAAGGAACAAGCTGAAGAGAAAATGAACGAATTGACGGAAACATTCTTCTCTGTTGCGCCGTGTAAACTTGAACTCCTTCCGCAATATTCAAAATTATCGCGGAATGCAGATATACACACCGTATACGGAACGGATAAAGAAGGTCATCCGATCTGCGAAATTTTCAGAGACAATATTCTTAAAGCTGCCCAAGAATTTTTCGAAAAAGAATTGTGTTCACAGGAGGAAACGTTTTTCGGAGAGTTTCCCCTTAGCATGTTTGAAAACAAAAATATAGCCAAACTGATTGAACATCTAAAAGAAAAGGCTGAATTGGCTGACCGGAAGGAAGACGAATACCACAAAGACGCAAGAATGTATGCTGGAGCATGGGAAGAACGCCTTGAGGAAGGCATAAAAGAAAAGTTTATCGTTTTTTTTGGAAGTAAGTTTAAGGCTTTGGTTGAGGACGCAGGAAATATGCGAAATGATCTTTGCGCCTGCAGAGATATATTAAGACCGATTTGCTTTGAGGATGGGAACGTCGGTTCGCATACTGATAAACTAAACTGGCAGGGGCTGGACTGCGATAAACTCCTGGAGACATGCGAAGCGAGAAGCAGGTTTGAAATGAATGAACAGGATAGGATCTGGGGTGAAATACAGAACCGTGCTGCTGACGGCAGTGATACGCAGCAAGACTATCTGTTCAGTTCCGGTGAGGAAACGCAGCATGATATCGAACAATCCTGCAAACACAGGATTCGGATCAGGGGTTTGTCGCCCGGCTTTATGTTCGGAGGACGATTGCTGGTGTTTAGCCAACGTGGAGCGTTGAAAAATGTACAGACGGAAAACATGGATGAAAGCGCGCAGCAGGGAGATGCGGAATGATTGAGATAGAGTTCAGTAATAAACAAAACAACAACATTACTATTCACAATGTGAAATGCAGGGCAATATACACCGGTTGCGGAAAGAATTCAACGAGAATAACATTCAGTTCAGAGCGATTGCTTGACCCGGAAAAATCGAAGATAGATTGGACGACCGGAGTAATATTTGCAGATTCGCATGCCGAACCGTTTGAATATGACAGAAATGATTCGTTTGTTAAAGAAGCAAATTACGGTATATATAACTATTCGTATGACAATGGCGAAGAAAAAACTGAAACCGGAAAGATGTTTATCGGGAGAAAGAGAAGATCGCCGACATATAGAGAGAAGAGAGGATGTTTCAAAAAGCGTACAACTATAACAATGGAATCGAGGGGAATAAAGCTTATTAAAGGCGATGCGGAAATTTGTTTTACCGGAAAAAGTGACGGAAAAGTTATCAATATCACAGTTCCGCTTTGCATAACCGGCAACGGAGGCAAATTTACCGTCCCTAAAGAAACTTCAAAAATACAGTGGAAAATCAGTTATAGCGATAATGTTAAAATGATGATAGCGAGATAAAGGACAAAACAACTGACAAAGCGAAAGGAAAAACACAATGCTGATAAGAAAACGGAGACAGCCAGAAAGCACCACAAACGGAACAGAAAGAATAGATTACAGCAAGCCGATTCAAGGAACGAAAAGGTATTATTCGTTCTGCCCGGAATGCGGTTGGCGTGGTGACAGTGATGAATTGCTGTTTGAAATCACTAAGCTGATTAAACTCAGACTGGAAGCGGCAGCGAAGAGCGCCGCTAAAGAGGATGGAGGGAAATCGAAGCCGGAAATAATGAAAGCAATTGAAAATGCGGGAATCAGGGAGTTTGTATCGACAAGGGAGCTGCGAAAAAAAATCGCACAGGATTCCGGGGAGTTCCGGTTGGATGATAACCGAAAAAAAGAGATCTTAAGGTGCGTGGGTAATGCACTGAAAGACCCAGTTGATCAGGACAAGCTTACGGAAGCAGATGTTGAGAAAGTTAAAAAAGAAGTTGATAAGAGACTTACGGAAAATTTCGGCACCATTGAGCTAAAGCCGCATAATGAAAATCCGGATGTAACATTTGAAGTTGTAATCGATGGAGTGCGGCTTCCGTGGAGACGCTATTGCCCGAAGTGCAAGGAGGAAGGTCAGGTTTCAGGCTGGTCAGGTTGCTATCCTGAAATAACACTATCCATGTTTGCCGGACCCCGAGCATCGAAAACGACGGCTCTTTGTGCAGCGATGGAGGCGTTTTTGAAATGGAAAACAGAAACCGGGGATCAAGATATATCCTTGGAGTTTGACGCGGACGAAGAATTAAAAAAGAAATGGGAGATGACGCAAAATGGCGTGCCAGAGAGCGCAGACACCAAAGAAAACTCTCAACTTAAAGAATCTCCGCTTATGAAATACAGAAAAAACAAAAGGATTGATGCGACCAACACCGGAGATAGTGAATTGAGATGCACATTTCGTATCAATATCTGTAGCACAAAATTGCTTGTTTCCGTGATGGATATTGCAGGAGAGTTTGTGAGATCTTTAGCCATAGGCACGGACGACATGATTGATATAATGAGAGATAGATATGGAACAAGGTACAAGAACCTTGACTATCTTTGGGTGCTCGTTGATCATGAGACACTGGGGTATAGAACAGGAGTGAGTACAAATTCGGAACAAAGAAAAAAAGACCGTGAAGGACTTTTAGGTTATGAGGACCCAAGCAGAATTCTGAATGTACAAAATCTAAATCAAGCACTCAGAAGAGCAATGAATATGTTCGAGAGCTTGAAGGGCATTGTATTGATATGGGGCAAGATCGATGCACTCAGGGTTGAAAAAGGTTTTATGCAAAGGCCTTATCTGCTGAAGAATCAACCTGGGTTTGATGATAACTATAATCAAGGCTACGGTGTGGTTCGAAAAAGTGGTAGGAAACTGGCTATTAATGATCCGAACCTGATAAAGTCGCAGTCGAGTATAATCTGCAAGGAAATAATAGAAAAAGGCGACGGCAGAGATTTGATAGCAACGATTCGGAAAAGAACGGACAGTAAAGCCATAGCTTTCATAACCTCGAACTACGGGCATGAACCGAGGAGAGAAGAAGAGAGCGAGGGAAATAACTCAACCGAGCCATTCAATACAATGCTGCCGCTTCTTTGGATGATAGCAATGGAGGGTGGAATTGAAGTCAAAACGGAAAAACACCATCGGTTTGGGAAACCGGAGGTTATTTTCAAATGTTTGAATATCGATGCTGAAAAAAAGAAGAATTTATGCTGGATAGGATAAGAAAGGAGGAGAAGATGATGAGAAAGAATGAGAAACTCTACTTTCATGGCAAGAACGGGTTTGAATCGGTAGATTATGAAGGAAGGGTTAAAGAAGATGAGAACATACTAATTACTTCCGCAAATGAGAGGCTGCCATGTGAAACAGTCTATTTCGATGAAAGAGATGGACTCGAGTTACGGATGACAATGACACATACTGAACGGCAAAAAGAGGTAGCTTTTTACACACATGCTTTTTGCTTTTCTGGCCTGTCTATAGGTGATATTGCCGCCAAAGGAGAGGAGAATGACGATATAAGTCGCTATATCGAAACCGTTTGCTTTGCTTCTGCGGCTGATGTTAATAAATTTGCGGAAAGCAGAAAAAAAAAGATTGAGCCGGGCTGGGTTGAAATCGGTTCGAAGAATGAAACGAGCGGAAATAAAACTGTTCCGAACAGAAATCTTGTTTGGAAAATTATTTATGGTGTTATATGTGATAAAAAACAGGTTAGGCTTATTGTACCGGCCGAATACGATCTGATAGTAACTTTCAGATGTTCGGTGATTGAGATACTTAAGCATGTTCCGTACGGCATGTGGAATCGATTCAGCTTCTCGGTGAATGAAGACAATTCAAAGCGTAAGGTTGTATTTGAAACAGGAAACAGTGCGAAGAGTGGCGAATACCTTATAGATGTACCACACGATGAAAAAAGTGAACCCAACAACAATTTTGACTGGCTGATTTGGAAGTGTATTTACGAAGACGATTTCCGCAGGAAGCTTTATAACGAATATGAGAGCGGCTTCAGAGCTAAAGCGTGCATTGAAGACGCAAGCTATACGGCTTGTGCAAATGTTTTCAGACGGACAGACTATCATAACCTTTGGGAGCTTTTTAAGAGATATAGCGATGCACTCAAGAAAAACAAGGGAAACGCAGTTTTTGGAGAATGCTGCAAGACGCGGTTTATAAGCGAGTTGGAAATACATAAAAAAAACCTTGGTGATGTATTAACCTCGCCTGAGAGCGACTTTTTGCAATGCGAAACTCCGTCACAACTGAAAGAAAGTTTAGATAAGCTGAAAGAAAGTTTAGATAAACATTCAATCCTTCTGTCAGCATTGAAGGATAACGGCGTAACTCTTGATGGAGCAACGTCAAAAACATTAATAGAAAGAGCGACCGAATTAAAAGGTAAGGAGCCCAAGGATATCCTAAAAGAGACACATGATTTTTATGAGGAGCTGAAAACCGGTGATACGCATTCTCGCATCATAGAATTTCTATCAAATGAAGCCGTTGAGCGCCGCATGCAAAAGCTTGAAGCTGAAAACGGAGAGGCATCAGAAAAATATCTTGAAGATATTAAAGCGAAACTTGAAACTGCGCTCCGTGAAACTTCCGGTTCTTCAATCGACGTTCATGCGGGCAGCAATGAAAAAAACGAAAAAGTAGGAGCAGGGCGAGACGGAGCCTGCATGGGATCAAAGCAAGGTGAAAATAGAGGGTCGAAAAGAAAAGGAAAGCAACCTTCGGAGCCGAGAAAAGACAGGAATGATAATGTCAGAGCGAAAGAGGAGCCACAGGACGAAAAAGATACTTCCGATTCCCACGACGCCGGAGATCTTAACGCAGACCGCAGCAGAGGCGAGTCAGATTCGACAGCAACCTTGGAAAAGTTGCTTGAAGAAATGAAAGAATGCAAGGAAGCAACGATTGCTGAAGACATTCAGAAAAAGTATTCAAAAAACGTTCGTGAAGCAATCGAACGGACAGCAAACGGAATCGAAACAAAGCGATTTGAAAACATCGTTAACTGCGAATGCGTTAAGAATTTCTGCTGCAGTGATGACATTGAACGGCTTGAAGCCGACTGCGAAAAAAGAAAGGAAGCTGATGAGCAAAAAGAAAGAGTTCTTGAAAGCATGACAGGCTTCAAGGCATTTATTGAATGGTATTGCGAAAAAGGCAAACAGGTCAATTGGCGTGGTGAGTGTATTGACCGCCTGCGTAAAAATATACAGGAGAACGTTTGTGTTGTTTGCAGTGTCAAGGACTTGATGCATGCGGCTCAGTTTGTCTCGGGAAAATATGATATCTATGAAGATCAAACCGTCTATGATGCGGTCAAACTCATTATAGAAAACGGACTGGTATCGATCAAGGTGAACAAAAACAAAACTCTTGACGATATTCGAGAGGAACTTCTTTACTTGAGATATCTTAAACCGGAAGAGGGAGATGATTATAAAATCAAGTGTTTGACGGAAGGATACCTTGCCGGGAGTTCCGGAAAAAAGAACAGCACGCAGGAAGAAAAAATCCAGAACAAAGGATCGAAGCTTTTGCGGAAGTTGAAGGAGAAGCACCCGTGCCGAAAAAAAACAGACGGCAATTCAGGAGAATCTTCGCCGTTTGAAATTAAGCTTGGCATTGCCCTGGACTTGATAAAAAAAATAGAGGAAAAGCACAACAATGGCAAAGGGGAATCTGATAATCCCAACAACGGGGAGTCGACAGACCAAACGAGCCAGTTTTCCGGCTGCTCGTCACGCAAAAACGACGCATCAACTTGGGATGAATGTAAAAACGCGCAGCTTAAGGAAAGCTGTATAAGAATGCTTAAAGAGTGCAATTTGAATGAGAACGAGAAAACGGAGCTCAGACAAATTGAAAATGAACTAAAAAATGAGTTGGGAGGGTCGGTGAACCGGTGTAAGGGCAATATTCGGTTAATAGTAATTCCGATTTTGCTCGTGCTTGTGCTTGTGCTTGTGCTTTCATTTGCAGGGATTTATTTGTATAATTATTTCTTTGCAGAAGATGAGGAGTTGATTCCGACGCAGCCGCCGGCAACGGCACAATCGCCGGCAACGACACAACCGACTGTCGAGCCGACAGTGGATCCGGCGAGCATACATATGCAGAAAGCACAGGCAGAAAGACGGAAAGAATTTAGCAGAAACAGCGAACGACTAACAAGCGCGCCGGAGTCTAATGAACCTGTGACAACAGCAGGGACGCAGCAATAAGTATGGACAGGTGAGAATGACAGCGCGATGCCTGACGGCACTGCGCTGTCCATCTATAGAGAAAATAAAGAACAGGAGAAAAACAAATATGACGAATTCGGACAGGCAATCTTTTCTGGACAGAATAAGAGTATCCAGACAGGAACTTAACAAAAATAACAATAATAACCAATCAAACTCTGAGGATAACACTGAAGAAGCGGGGCCGGATAAGGGTCAGCGCGAGCGCGACCCTGCTCAAGAGATGCAGGCGGACAAAACCGAACGCAGTCAAGCAGAGGAAAGTGAGTATAACAGCAGCGAGCAGAATAGCAACCGGGCATTCGGTGAAGGAAACGAACAGGACGATTCTGCAGCTGAGGGGAACGACCGTGACAACGACGGAGGACACGACCGCTGATGCTGAATCTATAGTTTAATGAGGTGTTAATATGCCAATTATTACTGAAACACTATACGGAAGTCGTGCCGCGGAAAACGTGCCGCTTTATAATTTACAGGATGAATTTCAATTTATGAGTTCCGATGGGAAAACCGGCTTTTCGCTCAGCGAGGAGATCCTGTCCCGCGGCCTGCTGTGCATCGGTGGGACAGGAAGCGGTAAAACAAACACGATAAATCAGCTTGTCAGCCAGATTAAAGCACGTATGACCGACAACGATGTTATGATTGTGTTTGATACAAAAGGTGATTTTTACGAAAACTTTTATAGTTCGGGCGACAAAGTAATCGGTAATTCAAAGCAATTCCGCAGCATAAGCGAACGTTGGAACGTGTTCTGTGAGGCTGCGGTGGATGGAGAAGATGATGACAGCATTGTTGTGAACATCAATGATTTGTGCAGGTGTTTGTTTAAAAAATATGAGTCATCAAGTCAACCCTTTTTTTCAAATGCAGGACGCGGTCTTGTTGCTGCTGTGATGCTTTATATGATGCGCGAGAAAAGAGATGGCGGTGGCACAAATGAGCAAATATGCAATATGGATTTAGTAGATTGGTTCGAGAGATCGCTTGCTGATGATTACAAGCAGATGGTTCAAAAATATTCGGATCTGTCAAACGTGAATCTGTACCTTGGCGACGGAAAAAACAATCAGGCATTGGGTGTGCTTTCAGAAGCAATAGTAATGATAAAGGACAGCTTCTTTGGTGTGTTCGGTGAGGCAGGTGATTTTTCAATACGTGAGTTCGTGCGCAAAAAAGGAAGGAGAACGCTTTTCATCGAATATGATATGGCGATTGGTGAAGCGTTATCGCAGGTATACAGTCTCTTGCTTGACCTTGCACTTAAAGAGGCACTCGGCCGACAGGAAAAAAAAGAACGAGGAAATGTATACGTTATAATTGATGAGTTTAAACTTCTGCCCAACTTGACTCATATCGATGATGCCGTAAACTTTGGTAGGAGCATGGGCTTAAAAGTTGCTGCCGGACTGCAAAGTATGGCGCAGCTTTATGATGTCTACGGCAAAGATAAGGGGCTCAGTATTGCAGCAGGGTTCAGCTCTGTTATGGCATTCCGGTCAAACGATTGGCTGACAACGGAGTACGTGAGGGATGCGTTCGGATTGAACTATCTGAGCGAGACTACATTAGCCGGCAGTTTGCCCTCAACCGAGCGGAGGGAAGGCCATGTGGTTGAAGCGTGGGAAGTCAGCAAATTGAAGCCGGGAGAAGCATTTATAAGAATCATTGAGAACAGCCCATTTAAGTTTAAGTTTAAAGAATATGAGAGATAGAAAAGAAATAGCAGCCAGCAACGGCATATTAAACGATTTTTTTCTTGCGGGATCACAGAATTCGGGAATGATAAGAAAAACGGTGATTTCCGGTTCACTTAATGTTGTCAGAACAAAGTTTGCACTTATGCTTGCGGAAAACGTATGCCGCAACGGGAATCCTGTTGTGATTGTTCATAGGTCAAACCTTGTTTTCAACGAAAAATACAGGTCAGGAACGGCTGTATACAATGGGGAAGAATATGTTCTGGATCTCTTTGGAGATATTTCGGAAAACGAATTGGCAAGCGTGCTGTATGAAGTAGGGAAAAGCACTGCAAATCTTGGGATTGAGGCAAAAACCGTGATTTCGATAGGAATCGAAGCATTGAAAAAGAACGGAGATTCGATTGACCTGCTGACACTGTGCAGCTTTCCGTGGGAGATGATATCAGCATTTATTTTCAACAGCAGAAATATTGATGTTTCCGATAAGCTGGTTTTGATCCAAAGACTTGCGCCGTTTTCAGAGCAAATACCTGCGGTTGCGGCCTTATTTACCGAATTCAAGGTCCATTTGATGGAAAAACAGTGTGTTAATGTTAAAAAAATAAGCTTGAGCAAAGTTCTTCAAGGCGATGCCTGCATTGTTTCAATTGATGTCGGAACGGATATAAACGATGTGCTTGCTGAAACTCTGTTTTCTTTGTTGAAGTTGAATAAGGAAAAGGGTTATCGTTTTTTGAGTGTAATTGATTCAATTCCTGCATCAAACGAAAACAGCATTGCATTCAAATTGTACAGAAGCACTGATGTTCAGTCTCCCGTTATGATTGTTTCCCCCGATCTTGCTCAGAGTTATGCCGGAAAACTCGGATTGTTCAATGATATTGTTGGGTCGGGCACAAATGTTGTTGTGCTTGCACACACATCAGGATACAGTGCGGATGTGTGGTCAACATACTTTGGCGAGTATTATGCGCAAAAAGAAGAGGTTTCATCCGGAAACTCAAGGGAAAACTATAGGTTTTTCAGCAAAACAAGCAGCAACACGGTTACACGCAGCGAAGAACGCAGACGAATTATTCTGCCTGAAGATATAATTATGCTTGATACAAAAATGGCTATTGTGCAGTGCGGATATAAGGACGGCGAACGGGGGTGGCGCTACAATGTACTTGATTTAAGTTGTCTGGGGGGTAACAAAAGTGGAAATTGACTCAAGAAAAACAATTCTTAAAATCTGCATACCAACGGTTGCTGGCTTGCTCATTGGAATATATTTTATTTGCCGAGGTGGAGACGCAGGGTATTTGCTCATTTTGCCGATATATCTGATAGGACTTGTGTACGGGATAACGCGCATCGGACCATGGATGATTGCGTTCCTGCGGTCAATGTTTAAAGCAATGGCATCATTATTCCTATTCAGAATGTTCCTCTGGGCTATTGTCATTCTAATACTGGTTCCCATCGGATTGGGGCTGCTGACACTCGTGTGTTGGATTGTTGGGTTCCCAATGGCGGTTATGGAAGTAATAAGATTGATCAGGGAACGAAAAGCTTGCGGTAGCGGGACGCGGAGAAGACGCTTTCGACTTCCGAACTTGAGTCTCCCGAGCAGACGGAAAAGAAGGAACAGGCAGGAAGAATATGATGATGATTACGGGGAGTTTTAAAAAATTACCGATTCGAGTTTATTCGGGATAAAACAGAACACTCGTAAAGCTTCGGAGAATGACGGCTGCTGCATACGTGCTCAAGATCTCAAATGATATTAACCCAACAAAGAAAGGAAAACGCATTATGCCAATCAACACCGAACAATACAAGAACCAAGGCTTGAGTGGACAAGACAGAAAAGCCATAGTTGAAGCCAACCTGAGACGGTTGGATTACGCTGAAGGCAACGGTCTTCTGAGCAAAGCAAAAAAAGAACTGCTGCCGGGGGAGCTGTATCTTTTTATCAGCTCCGGCGGAACGGGACAAAAGGCACTTCGCAGCATAAAGGAAACGATTAACAAAACCATAGATCCCAACTATCATGCTCAGGTTCGCTACCTTGTTGTTGACTGTGCGGAGAATGAGCTTCTCAAGCTTGTTGAAGACGGAGTCTTTGAACAGAGCGAGATCATGTTAATTCCTTACCAAGGCGCTCATGACACAATCAGTCCGCAACACATTGCGCCTGATAAAAAAGAATGGGTGGATCCGGACCTGTACAGTGCGACAGGAGGAGGTATTCCCGGAATGCATCCCGGTTTTGAAAGCGACGGAGCGGGTGCTTGGCGCCAGCCGGGCAGGGTCAGGCTCACCTCAACCGGAGGCATTAATGTTATCAATAAAATACAGGAGGTCATCAACGGCATACAATATCCCGCCAGAACAAAACTGAAAGTCTTCTTCCTTTGCAGCGTTGCGGGAGGAACGGGCAGCGGAACGATCGTTGACCTTGTGTATATGACAAGGCATGTGCTTGAAACAAATTTTGCCGGTTTGTATAATAACACACGCATATTCGGTTATATTTTCAGCCCTTCAGCATGCGAGGGCGGAATTAACGAGGATCGTAATCCGGGAGCGAATCACTATGCGGCGATGAAGGAAATTGCCTATCTTATGAGGCTTGGCGACCGCGGCGAAAAGATAAAAATGAACTACGGCATCACAAACGTAACGTTCAACAGGAATATCTTTGACACATGTATGATTGTTGACTGTGATACTCCCGCTTTCGGTGGCTTCAATAACCCCGCAAAGACCGCAAGGAATGTTGTTGTTCAATCCATCCTCGGCAGTATGACCGCAAGGGATGTTGTAGGCGGTGAACGGGTAAGCCTTGTCGATTCAATATATTCGAACCGTTCGATAGAGGTGAACACAGCGATCGCAAGCCTGCCCCTTGACAGGTACCCGCGCTACGCAGGCTACAGCTTCAATGCAGCAGGTTTTGCTTCTGTAAAGGTTCCTGTTGAGCTGCTGACGAGCGTGGTGGTGCACAACATATTTGAAAAGCTTTGGAATGCATGGAATGAGGATCCCGGGAAGAATGCTCATATCAGATTCCTTAATGACTGCGGGATTGAAGAGGCTAGAAGGATTGCAAACATACAGTCAAAAAATGAGCTGCTCGAGAGGGTTGAGCAAAAGTCAAGGGAATTTATCCGCAGACACGGAATCATGGCCATGATCAACGTGGCAAGGGAGGCGGTGAGACTGTTGGAAAATGAATACATTCCGTATGCGAGAGATAAAGCGAAAAGTGTATTCTTCAAGGAAAGTTGGATCAAAACCACGCATTTGCTGACAGCGGTCAAGTATCACCTTATCGGGCTTAACAACACAGTTTGGGAAACGTCAAAAATCGTGCTTGAAACTTTCCACGATCTTCTTGAAAGAGAAAGCGGAATTCTGACCGATGTCAACATATTTGAAAGAAATTTCAATAGGACGCTCTACTTCTGTCCGATCAACCTGACGCAGAGCATGGCGACACAGAGGCAGGCAAATGCACTGATGGAATTCATCACCGGCATTTATGAAGGACGAGAGGATAGGATTATTGAGGATTTCATTGATGAGATCCTGCTTACGGACAACCTTGCGAAGCTTGCAGGCGTAACATCAACGGATGCGGGTATCAGCGCACAGTTCGACCCCGCCGGGATGATAAGGAGCTTTATCGAAAGGAGGTTCGAAACCATAATTAACGAGAACATAGAGATATTCCTCGTTAAGTTCTTCTCCGGGAACCCGCAGGCAGAAACTACGCAGCCCGACCCGAATGAACCTGCAAGGCAGATTGCGTCAGATGATTTGAAGAGAGCTGCAAGGGAGATATATAACACACTTACCACAAAAGGTGCGGCAATGGCAAACACTCTGGGTGGTATTGAGAACAGGGTCAGCGGCCGCAGGTTTATCACTGTCCCGAAAACGTGCACTCACCTGTTCGAAGAGATCGAGAGATGTGCGAATGCCGACAGTGCAAAGGTAAAGGTATACAAGTCAGAGTCGGATGATGAATTGCTTATGATAACTATGCTGCAGGGGCTGCCGGCACTGTCTTTCCAAACTACGGCGCAGAACGAACCCGTCTATGAAGCACACTGGAACGGCTTCCCCGGGATTCATATTGAGCAGTGTGGAAGCGGCATTCACAACTGGGTAAATCTTCCCAACCTCGTTTTCAACGGAAATCAACCCAGAGAGCAGAGGAATCTTAGAGCTGCGAAGGATGATTACGATGCTGCCGTTGCGCTCGGCATGGTTATGAATTCTCCGAATTATCCCGATCAGCAGATTAAATCGATCTTCAGGCTTAACAAAACTCAAGACGTTGGATCCGTCACGGAGAGATGGATGATACCGGAGTTCGAAGACTACATCACGGATAGCCTTCCGAACAGTCTTAATGATCTTAACCTTGAGTACTGCCTGAATCAGTTGGAACAGAACGGCGTTGTCAGTCGTGTCGACCTTATGCAGCACGGAGATAATCGGAGCGCGATAGGGTCAGAGCTGCCTGCTGACTTCTACTACGATTACGCTTGGCACACCCTGCGGCAGATGTTCCATCTGTGGCATGCGGTGAAGGAGACCATTCCGTACGTTGCAGAGCTGTCCGAGGCGATTCAACGCAAGAAAGCAAGACTACATTGATGAAATGACAGGCTGAGCAGCGCATGCTGCTGAATGTTACAGAACGGCGTTGCCGATGGACTTGAATGCAATTACAAGCATACTGTGTCTGTCGGCATGCTGTTTAGTAATGTGAGTATAGGAATTGTGCCGGGAAGAGAAAAACAATGACAAAAAGTGAATTTGTCAGCAAAGTAATATGAGGGAGAAAATATGTCCGGGTGTTTAAACAAACTGATACCGAAAATGATATTGATAATAGTCGCGCTGCTGCTGGTTGCAGCAGTGGGCGGTGCGATAACCGAAGACGGAAATCAAGACGCATTTGATACGGCCATGGAGGAACTGCCTTTTGCAGGCCCGATTTCAAAGGTACTTTGCAATTTTATGAAATTGGACAAAGGTGAGGAATTGCTTTCGGCAAATGATTTGATTACAGACGTATTAAAAGTATTGATCATGTCATGCATACATCCTGCAATTGCACGAATTCTTTCACGCATTTTCCTTAAGCTTCCGGCAGGTTCTGTTTACGATCAAGAGGCATACATGGAAACGATGTCGTATCGCATAAAGGATTTGGTTGTGCTTGTTTTGACTGCAATTCCGGTTGCTTATTTGACGGGTGTTGGAGTTGGTGCCGCAAAAAATGCATTGGAAGAAAGCATAGGTACTGTGTTGTCCTCGATTTCACTTTCTGTTGCAACAATCGCTGTTTTTTTCATTTCTGTTAGCCTGTTTTTGAAAGGTGGAGTGTCGTTCGGCAGGGCGGTGCTGATAAGAATATTCAGCACGGTTATAGGAAATTTACTTAAAACAATTGTTGTTTGTGTTATAACAATATGGATATATCTGTTGATAAAGCAAGGCGAATATTCGGCTTTGTTAGCGGCGGCGGCAGCACTGTTCATTTTGCTGGGATTGATAGAATTCGGAGTCAAATATATGATTTCTGTCATTGTAAGATAGCAATATTAACAACTGTTGACGAAGAAGGGACTTAACGCGTTGTTTATTGTTTCGAAGCGATAGCCGAACAAAAGACGTAAACATGGACATTCAACATCACCCCTGCCTGCTTTTCGCAGACGGGGGTGTACAGTTTGCATAATCGAAAAAATTTGAGGCAATCTCCGAAAGATTGTTCGGAAGATTATTTGTTTTCGAGGTATGCGTTGATTTTTTCAACGAGAGCATCGCAGTCGATACCATGGACGCCGCAGGCCTGTTCAAGGTCTTCGCCGCTTGCCATGACGCAGCCGAGGCAATGCATACCGCTCTCCATGAGGATGTTTGCAATGCCGTAATCGGTTCTGAGAATTTCTTCGATAGTCATCTTTTTGTTGATAGCCATTATTGTTATCTCCTGTTCAAAATTATTTTTATTGTCGGCAGGGGCGGGAAAAAATATTCGCCGCCGCGTGCGAGAATACGTTTTTATTCGGCCTTTGAGGCGTATTTAACCGCAGCTTCGATGAAACCTGTAAACAGCGGGTGCGCATTATCGGGGCGGGATTTGAATTCCGGGTGGAACTGTACCGCAACGAACCACGGGTGGTTTGCAACTTCAACGATTTCCATCAGGCCGCGGCGGGGGGTCCAGCCGGTAAAGCGAAGGCCCGCATCGGCAAAATCCTGAAGGTATTCGTTGTTGAACTCGTAGCGGTGGCGGTGGCGTTCGTGAACCTCTTCCTTGCCGTAGTGCTTTGCTGCAAGGCTGCCGGGCTCAAGGCGGCAGGTGTAGCTGCCGAGGCGCAGAGTACCGCCGATGCGTTCAAGGTTGTTGACCTGATCTTCCATCAGTGCAATAACGGGGTGCTTTGCGTTGAAGTCAAATTCGGTGGAATTTGCATCTTTCCAGCCGAGAATGTGGCGTGCGTACTCGATTACGGCGATTTGCATACCGAGGCAGATACCGAAATAAGGTATGTTGTGTTCCCGTGCATAGCGGGAAGCTATCATCATGCCTTCAACACCGCGTTCGCCGAAGCCGCCGGGAACAAGAATGCCGTCCACATCCGCAAGGATTGTGTTCGGATCATTGTGCTCAAGCTCTTCTGCCGCGATCCACTTAATGTTGACTCTTGCATCGTTTGCAATGCCGCTGTGTTCCAGTGCTTCGGCAACGGAAAGATAAGCATCGTGCAGCTCTACGTATTTGCCGACGAGAGCAATGGTGCATTCCTTGGTGGGTTTGAGTGCGGATTCAACCATTTCACGCCAATGCGCAAGGTCGGGATCGCGCTGTTCAAGCGCAAGCTTTTTGAGTACGACGCTGCAAAGGCCGCGTTCTTCAAGCATGAGGGGAACATCATAGAGGGAGCGGGCGTTAAGGTTTTCAATAACGCATTCTTCCGCAACGTTGCAGAACAGCCCGATCTTTGCGCGGATGCTGCGATCGAGCGGATAATCACTGCGGCAAACGAGGACATCCGGCTGAATACCGATACTTTGCAGTTCTTTGACGGAATGCTGAGTGGGCTTTGTTTTCAGCTCACCGGACGCCGAAAGGTACGGAATGAGCGTAACATGGATAAAGCAGCATTGATTCTGCGCAAGCTGAGTTTTAAGCTGGCGAATAGCCTCAAGGAAGGGCTGGGATTCAATGTCGCCGACGGTTCCGCCGATTTCAACAAGCATGATCTCGGGTTTGATTGCGTTGATGGCCTTCTTGATGCGGAGCTTGATTTCGTCCGTGATATGCGGAATCACCTGCACCGTGCCGCCCTGGTAGCCGCCGCGGCGTTCGCGGTCGAGAACTGCGGAATAAATCTGTCCGGTGGTGGTGTTGTTGAGCTTTGTGAGCTCTTCGTTAATAAAACGTTCGTAATGGCCGATGTCAAGATCGGTCTCTGCTCCGTCATCGGTCACGAAAACTTCGCCGTGCTGATAGGGGTTCATCGTTCCCGGGTCAACATTGAGATAGGGGTCGAGCTTCATAATCGATACGCTGTAGCCCCTTGCTTTCAACAGCCTGCCCAATGCGGCGGCGGTGATGCCTTTGCCCAGCGAGGAAACTACGCCCCCGGTAACGAAAATCAGCTTGGTGTCCATGTGTTCCTCCTGAATATAAAATCGTCAATGCACCGCAGAAGGAATGCGGAGAACACTCCGCGCCGCTGCGGCACACAATAACTGTCCATTGAATAATATTATAGTTAAAACCCGCCGCGTTTCAAGCCCTATATGCGAATAAAATCCGATATAATTTTTCGCGGCTTTCCGCGGCGGAGAAAAAACTGTTTCGGCGCTGCATTATTCTTCCGTCGGTATCGGACGGATATGCCAGAGTTCTTCGGAATACTCCCGAATTGTTCTGTCGCTTGAGAACTTGCCGGAATTTGCGGTGTTCATAAGGCATTTTCGCGCAAATGCCCGCTCATCCGCCGTATCATAAATTGCGCGGAGCTTTGCTTCGATATAGCTTTCAAGGTCATACAGATTGAAGTAATAGTCCGGCTTACGCCAATCGCCCGTCAAAAGGGAGTTGTAAACTTCCGTAAATACGCGGCGCGCTTCTTCTTTTGCTCCCGAATCCTGCGGCAGTGTGTAAACGGCATTCAGAATGCTGTCGTCAACAAGGGAATCAACCGCGCGGCGCACGACGGAGCTGCTTTCGTAAACGGTGCGGGGGTTGTAATGCGGGCGGAGGCGGGTCAGCTCCTCGACTCTTGCGCCGAAGATATAGTTGTTTTCCTCACCGGCGCACTCGACGATTTCGATATTTGCGCCGTCATATGTTCCGAGAGTTACGGCACCGTTTATCATGAACTTCATGTTGCCCGTGCCGCTTGCCTCGGTTCCGGCAGCAGAGATCTGCTCGGAAATATCTGCGGCGGGAATGATATGCTCGGCATAGGAACAATTGTAGTTTGAAACGAACACAACCCGCAGTTTATCGCGAACGGCCGGGTCGCTGTTGATGCAGCGCGCAAGCTCGTTGATGTATTTAATGATGTTCTTCGCCATTATGTAACCCGGAGCTGCCTTTGCACCGAAAATGAATGCGGCGGGGGGCATGTCGGAAAGCCGTCCTTCCTTAAGCTCGCGATAGATATGCACAATGCTCAGTGCGTTCATAAGCTGCCGTTTGTATTCATGCATGCGCTTCACCTGAATATCAAAAACGAACTCCGGAGGAATTTCAACACCCTCCTTTTGAAGAATGATATCGGAGAGCTTGCGCTTGGCCTCGCGTTTGACGGCAATGAAACCCCGAATCAGTTCATCGTCGATCAGGGGTTCAAGCTTTTTAAGCTCGTACAGGTCGGTCATAAAGCCGTAGCCGATGCGGCTCCCGATAAGTGTGGAAAGTGCGGGATTGCAAAGCCCGAGGAAGCGGCGCTGGGTCACGCCGTTTGTTTTGTTTTGGAAGCGTTCGGGATAAACATCGTACCAATCCTTAAGCACTTCGGTGCGCAGCAATCCGGAATGGATCTGCGCAACGCCGTTGACGTATGAGGAAACAAAGGTTGCAAGCCTTGCCATATGAATCCGTCCGTCGGCAACGATGTACATTGAGTTTATCTTTTCCTGCGGCAGTCCGCGGGACGTCAGTTCGCAGTGCAGCGCATCGTTAATGCGGAAGATGATATCGAGAATATTCGGAATAACGCTGCGGAAAAGCTCACAATCCCATGTTTCGAGAGCCTCGCTCATGAGCGTGTGGTTTGTGTAGCTGAATGTGCGCCGCGCAATGTCCAGTGCTTCGTCAAAACTTTTGCCCTCGTTCATAAGCAGACGGACAAGCTCCGGAATGCTGACCGTCGGATGCGTGTCATTAAGCTGTATTGCGTTCATCTCCGCAAAATTATCAACCGTGCCGAAAACACGCTTGTGGCGGCGGAGAATGTCGCCGAGCGATGCGGCGGAAAGGAAATACTGCTGCTTCAGGCGCAGGCGTTTACCCTCGTATGTGCTGTCGTTGGGATAAAGCACACGCGTAATATCCTCAACGGCATTCTTTTCGCGGACGGAAAGCGCGTATTCCTGCGAATTGAACGCGGCAAAATCAAATTCCTCCTCCGCTTCGCTCTGAAACAGGCGGAGAGTGCCGATTGTTGAAGTGTTGAAACCGATTACAGGCATGTCATAGGGCACGGCGAGAACGCGCCTGTCCGCGAATTCAACAACAATGGTTTTATCGTCGCGTCTGCGGCTCCACGGATCTCCCTGCTTTTGCCAATCGTCCGCACGTTCAACCTGAAAGCCGTTCAAAAAGCTCTGCTTAAACAAACCGAATTTGTAGCGGATGCCGTATCCGTCAAGCGGAAGGTCGTGAGTCGCCGCGCTGTCAAGAAAACATGCCGCAAGCCTGCCCAACCCTCCGTTGCCGAGAGCGCAGTCCTCGATGGATTCCATAATGTTGATATCGACTCCGCGCAGAGCAAGCAGACGGGATACTTCCGGCAAAAGATTCAACACGAACAGATTGTTGAAAATCATTCGCCCGGTTAGATATTCGGCGGAAAGATAGTATGCCCTCCGCCCCGTTTCACGATTGCGGCGGCTCCTGCGCCAATCATCCGCAACGGCATACATCACCGCATCGGAAAGTGCGCGGTGCAGCTGCTTCGCATCCGCCTCGTTTATGTTTATCTGATAGTCGCTGCGCAGAATATCCTCCGTGCGCCTGATGATCCCTTTTGCATCCATAAGCATGATTCCGTTACCCGTGGCTCTCGGCTGCCCGAAAGCGTCCTTTCGCAGTCTGATTAATGTTTTCAGCTTATTATACCATATGCGGCGCGATTAGGTAAGTACCGGGTGACGGGGAGTTGATGATGAAACAAACATTATGAATATATCATCCGTGTATTTGCTTTTAACGCTTAAGTATGTTATAATACATTTGTATTTGAATGTTCTTTTTAAGCTTTTTTCTTAAAGAGCCTTGATTTTGTATTTTTTGCAAAAACAGCTTGAGTCGGCACTTCTCCAAAATCAGCTGCGGGTCTGTTAATGCAAAAAACTTGAGCAATCCGGTGTTCGGGAGCGAACACAATAAGTTTTTAACGAATGCAGGCACAACTTTTCTCAGTGTATCTGCAAAAACAAATCTGATTAAATAATGTACGAGGTGTAAAATGAAATGCACATCCTGTGGTTCCGAAAACGTTGTTTTCATGAAATTTAACGGCAAATGGCAGTGCACGGACTGCGGTGCAGCGTTCGGCTCAAAATCGCGCGAACTGTCGAAAGCTGAAATCGACGAAGCATATTACAAAGTGATCGAATTAACTCTTGAGATTTCTAACTTAAACCCGGAATCAGATTTTAACAAGGTGGTTTCGAAATGCCGAGAGTCAATTTCAATCTGTATCATGGCCCTTGAATCAAAACCCGATGATTACAGTTTTTTGTATAACATGTCAGAGGCCGAATGGTATCTCGGACGGTGCCTGAATATAAATAAAAAGCTTGAAGAAGCAAGGGCAGCATTTGTTCGCAGCTTTGATGCAGGTTTAAAGGGGGCTTCCTTAAGCGAAGACTCTTTCTTCGGATGCGTGCTGTGGTCACTTTATGCACTGCTTTCTCTTGTAAAAATTGCGGCGCGGATGAATGATTATCGAGCGGAAAAAAACCGCGCTGTGAAAATATGCGAAAGGTTGGAAGGGTATTTTAAAGATCATCCCGATGAAAACAGGAGTAAAGTCTTCTTCTACGATGCGCTGTGCTTGCTTGGGCAGATCGAGTACGGGCTGGGAAACGATGCAGCCGGAAAAGAAGCTTTTGAAAAATCAATTGCTGTTTGCAATGAGGCCATTGAAGCTGACCGCAAAAGTATTGCTGACAGAAAGAAAAAAATAGGTATTTACCGCATACTCGCAGGAATATTGAGGACTCGCGGAGACGTTAAGGGCGCAATGGATGCCCTTGTGAATTGCATCGAAGTATGTGCGGAGATAAAGGAGTATGCATTGGATGACGAAGATAAATACAAACCCTATCTTGCTCAAACGCTTTACGAATTGGGCTCGATTTTCAAAAGTCAAGAAGCATACGACCTTGCCGAAAAGTATTTCAATGATGCCCTGCCCATTTTAGAGGAAAATATGCAAAAACATCCTGAAAATGTAACCCCGAAGCAGTTCAGGTGCTATTTGCTGTGCGAGCTCGGCGAGCTTTTGCGGGATACGGGCAGAACGGTGCAGGCGGAAGAATGCTTTGAACGCTTCCTCGAATACATAAAGGAATTTGCTGCTCCGAAATACGCATCCCGTAAGCTGCTGGAGAGTGCGGTGGCCGGTTTCAATGCACTGTTCGAATTCATAAACGCACGTCACGACAGGGCCGCAGCAAAGAAGTATTATGAATACGGAAAGGAGTTGCGTGACAATTTAGTCAATCCGTACAAAGAGGAAACGGAGCTTCTTGAACAATACGATACATTGCTTGAAAAATTGAAGAGTGTTGCAGAATCCCCCGCACAGCCTTCAACTTTTTCGTCAGATCCATGCGGTGAGAACGAAATTTTAAGTGCGGAAGAGCTCGTTCAAAGGATAAATGAGCTTATGCGCCGGGCACAGGAGGAAGGCATGGATGTATCGGGCGCCGAAAAAATGTGCAGACAGGCAGCCGAGCTTGCCGGCAAGCTGGCGGCAGGTTCGCCGAGTGTTGCGGAGTATCAGCTGCTGCATTGCACCTGCCTTTGCAATGTCGGGGGAATTGCAACAGCAAATGAGGATTACGGCGAAGCAAGCGCCGTATTCGAACGGTGTTTTAATATTTACAGCGAGCTATCGCCCGAACAAAAGGAAAGCGCAAATGCAAAAGGGTGTCTTCTTTCACTTTTCACCATGTACGCTGGTTTCTTGAATGCTGTCGGTGATTCCGATTCGGCAGAAGAGTTTCTTGCCGAAGCCGCCGTGCTCGCCGAAGAGCTCGGTCTGATTCAATCAACATAAAAAACGAAAGGATTTATATTAAAATGAAATGCACATCCTGTGGTTCCGAAAACGTTGTTTTCATGAAATTTAACGGCAAATGGCAGTGCACTGACTGCGGGGCAGCTTTTAATGCCGCACCGAGTTCGTCTGCAAACAGCGTGCTCAATTCGCGTCGAAACAATTCCGCAGCGGCGGGAACGGCTGCGAGCGGTTCAAGCACAAAATCCGCTTCCGCATCGTCGGAAGTGGAGAGACTCACGGAGGAGATAGGGGAGAGCTATAAGCTCGCAATGCAAATGGCTTCAAACGGAGAGTTCGATAAATTGGAAGCAGTTATGAATAAGATGATTTTGCAAAGCGAAAAACTTATTGCCATTGATGCTGATAGCCTATTCTCAAGCAATCACTATTGCAATGTCCTGTCTTACGTGAGCAGAATCCGTATTGTTGAAGGAAAGTACTCGGATGCATTGCAGCTTCTGAAGCGATGCAGTGACGTTTGCAGCAAGTTTGAATCCGACTATGCCGACGACTACGTATACAATTCGAGCCTTTATCAGGTTTGCATTGGCTATTTTGACTTATACAAAGCGAGAAACAGACTTGACGCAGCAAAGGATTATGCCACCCTTGCGAATGAAGCGTGCAGCAGGATGCTTAAAGCGTCGCCATCGGATGAACTCGCCCTGGGCTACTCGGCTGAAGTATTGGCCAATATCGGCAACATTGAAGTCCTGTCCGGTAATGTGAAACAGGCGGTTGACTTTTCAATAAAAAGCCTTGATCATTGCTTGAAATTATTCGATACAGACAGCGCAACGGCGTATCAGGCATACGGAACATATTATAAAATAAAAGATACGTTTTCAAACCTGGAAAGCAGCGGAAACATCAAGGCTGCCGACATGCTCAGCGAAAAAATCTGTTTGTTACTGGATAAACTTATGACGGTTGTGCCGGACATCGTTGAAAAACAATGTTATATTATGCATAACAAATGTGGCATAATCAAGGAGAAACTCGGAGATGACCTCAGGGCAGAAGAATACTTTGGCAATGGTTATACGATAGCGAAAAAACTACTTGATCAGTCGCCAAACGACATGAAACTGACGAATGATACCGCTGCCTTGCTGAGTAATTTGGTGCGTATGCATGCGAAAAACGGCAAAAACAAAGCGGCGGTGTCATGTTATCGACAGGCCTATAAACTTTATGAGCGTTTGATAGATAACAATCCGGCAGACGAAAACGCTCTGGAGGATTTGTGGTCGCTTATGGGTGAACTTTGTGAAAATGAGGATACGCTTATAGCAGAGTATGCGCAGCTAATTGACCCAACAAGGAGAATGCTTACTGAGAAAGGGCTGAGAAGACAAATAAGAATGAATCGAGTTGATTTGAGTGAAAAACTGTTCAAACTTAACCCGAACAACCGAATAAATCTGATGCGTTACGGTGCTGATCTCGTAGCTATGGGCAAGCTGATCTGGGCGGATTCCGATGAAGAAAATACCATGAATGATAAAGTCAGAGGCTATGATGCAGCTGATGGGTTCTTTTCAAAGGCGGTTGCTCATTTCGGAATGTACCTGTCGGAATATAACGGTGATAATGAATTCGTTCGTTGGTATGCTCTTTGTTTGGCGATTTACGGTGGTTTCCTTATTGATAAGCAGGATCTCCGCAGGCAGAGGAGCGTAGCAGGCCGATTCATGAAGAAGATGCCTTCGGCAGCAGATGCTTGCTTACAGAAAGCATTAGCACTTATCTTAAAGTTGCCGCAATGGGATAAGGATGAAGAACTTAAACAAGTAGTAGACATGATAAATGGGGCATATATGGAATAAGTTACGGCAGTTGCAGCACTTACAGTGCCGTATTACGGTATAGTTTATATGCGTGATGTGAGCTCTGAAAGGGCGAAGAGTGAATTTGTCTGACTTATAAACAATGGTTTCGGCAGAAGCGCATTTTTGCGCAGCACCGTTCTTTTGTACAATAACAAGAGGTATAAAAATATATTATGGCTGCTTTGTTTTTAACGCCTAAGCACGTCACAATATATTTGCATTTGAATATTTGCTGTCAGAGCTTTTTCGGAAAAAGCTTTGATTATGTATCTTTTGCAAAAACAGCTTGAGTCGGCACTTCTCCAAAATCAGCTGCGGGCATGTTAATGCAAAAAACTTGAGCAATCCCGTGTTCGGGAGCGAACACAATGAGTTTTTTAACAAACGAATGCAGGCACAACTTTTCGCAGTGTATCTGCAAAAACAAATCTGATTAAATAATGTATGATTATTCATAAAACGACCGATGTGAACGGAATGTTTATGCGTGACCATGCATTCACACTCACAAAACTCGGCACGGCGAAAGAGGAAATGGATAAACTTGACGAGGCATTGCAATGCTATACAATGGCAATGCAGATAACCAAAGAACTTCTCGCAGCTTCGCCCGATGACGGCAAACTTAAGTGGAATATGTGTGCTTCTTATGAACAGATCGGTCATATAGCAGAGCTTAAACACAATTATCGCGAAGCTGAATTGCTGTACAGACAATCGCTTGAGATCTGCCGCACTAACGTTAAGCTCGGGACTCGACCGTTTGATGAAGACGCTCTTGCAAGCTCGTTATACAGACTTGGTGCACTTCCATTGCAGCGAAAGGCAACAGACGAACAGAAAGAATGCCTTAAAGAAGCGATGTCAATATGGAAAGATTTATATAACACAACGGGAGATATTGTGTATAAGAAAAATTATGATTTTGCCAAAAAGGCATTGAGAAGATAATGCGGTAAATTAAAAACACGCTCCCGTGCATCGGACACCGCAGTGCGTTTTCAACTCCTGCCGAATCAGAAGAGCCGCGCTTTGACGCGGCTCTTTAACGTTCCGAACAACAGTTCGGCAGCTGTTTGATTATTGACCGAATCCTCAGTCAGGCTCAGTCTTCGTCCTCTTCATCGGGGAGGATTGCGTTATGGAACACCTCTTGGACATCATCGTTATCGTCGAACATATCGAGCATACGTTCGATTTTTGCGATCATTTCGGGATCGTTGACATCAACGGTGTTGGAGGGGATCATATCCTGTTCGGCGGAGAGGAAGGTGTAGCCTGCGGCTTCAAGAGCCTCGCGAACGGCAGAAAAATCGGCGGGCGAAGTGAAGACTTCAAAGCAGTCGTCCTGTGCATTGAAATCGTCAGCGCCGGCATCGAGAGCAGCCATCATGAGTTCTTCCTCATCGATTTTTGCGCTGCGTTCAATGACGATATGACCCTTCTTGTCGAACATCCAGGCGACGCAGCCGGAGTTGCCCATGCCGTTGCCGTATTTGTCAAACAGGTGGCGGATTTCCGCAGCGGTACGGTTGCGGTTGTCAGTCAGAACTTCGACAATGACTGCAACGCCGCCGGGGCCGTAACCCTCGTAAGTGCCGCTTTCGTAGTTAATGGAGCCGAGTTCGCCTGCCGCCTTTTTGATGGAGCGGGAGATGTTGTCGTTGGGCATGTTGCTTGCCTTTGCTTTTGCAATAACATCGCGGAGTTTTGAGTTGTTTGCGGGGTCGCTGCCGCCTTCTTTAACGGCGATTGCAATTTCTCTGCCTATTTTTGTGAAAACCTTACCTCTTTGAGAGTCGGTCTTCTCCTTTTTGTTTTTAATGTTTGCCCATTTGGAATGTCCGGACATAGGTGTACCTCCTGAATTTTTCGCCGACGCACATTATTCGCTGCGCCGTTTTGATTTTGATTTTGGTAAATTTTTATGATAATGCCGCACTCGAAATTTCGGGGCAGCTTATCGCCTTTTTGATTTCGGACGAATTGAACCGCTTTAACGTATCCGCCGCTGTTACTCACCGGTGTAGGGTCTGCATACAGCAACAACGCGGTGCATACTTGTTCCGGCGGAAGAGCTAAAGTCGCCGAGACAGGTGATGAGCGTCAATCTTGATTCGCCGTCATGCTGCATGACTTCCCACGGAACATGCTGATAGTGGTATTGGTTAATGCTTTCAACGATATAATAAGCGTATTCGCCGTTCTGCATTTTGACAATGACCTGATCCCCGGGCTGCAATTTATCCTTTACAACGGAAAAATAACCGAGTTTGCCGCTGTATCGATTGTGCCCCGCAAGGATAACGTTGCCGCCTGTTACGGGATCCCCGCTGTATTTGAGCCATCCGGCACGGAACGGAGAACGTACGGTTGCCATTTCTCCGCGCCAATTGTATCCGACGGGATCAACGGGGCAGGTTATATCATATTGCGGAAAATAAACGCATTCGGGCGCATAATCGTAAATGAACGGTTCTTCCGTAACATTTTCGGGCAGGGGCGTTTCGTCCGGCGAAAACGTCGGACGCGGAACGAGACTGCCCTGCGGCCCGACGTGAGGATTGTTCGGGTCATCCGGATCACTCGGGTCGCTCGGCCTGCCTGTCGGGAAAGGCGGAATCGTTTCGAATACTTCTCCGAAGATGTTGCGGCGTATCCAACGCCCGGCATCGTCAAAGAAAAACGTCGTGTCGCTCACGATAATAATGATACCCGCAAGCATCAGCACAACGGCGATTGACGTCACAATGGCGTTGTGACGGCGGTTTCTGCGCCTTTTTTCGGCAGGAGTATATACTTTTCGTTTCTTTTTATCCATAGCCCCTTTATTATATCAAAGAATTTTAGTGTTGGCAACAGAAATTGTTTATGGTATAATACGGAATATAACGGAATTTTGATCCGGGGACGGCGGTTCGGCTTATTTTTGCTTAAAGTTCAAAGTTTTTTCACCGAACAGCCGCAATCTGCTCCGATCGAATGCACGGATGCCGCCTGCGTGCAGACACAGCGGGCGCTGCATCACAACAAACGAACGCTGGTTCTGTTTAATGCATCAGCGTATTTCCGACAAGAGGTATCCACATGGACTTCAAACAAAACCTTTGCGCCGCTCTCAGCAATGCCTGCGGCATGACTGCCGAACAGATCGGCGATATGCTTGAAACTCCGCCGAACCCCGCAATGGGTGATTTTGCGCTGCCCTGCTTCAAGCTTGCAAAAACTTTCAGAAAAGCTCCCCCGGCAATTGCTGCGGAGCTTGCCCGGAATCTCGGCGAAATTGAGGGTTTTTCCCGTATTGAGACAGCCGGCGGCTATCTGAACTTCTTTACGGACAAATCCGCATTCGCCCGAACCGTCATTCAAAGGGTTCTTTCCGAAGGCGATGGCTACGGTGCTTCAACCGAAGGCAGCGGAAAGAATATCTGCTTGGATTATTCTTCCATAAACATCGCAAAGCCCTTCGGTATCCACCATATCACAACAACGGTTCTCGGAAATTCGCTCAGGCGTATCTTTGACCATTTGGGCTACAAGACCGTCAGCATCAATCACCTCGGTGATTGGGGAACGCAGTTCGGAAAAATGATCGTTGCATACGACAAATGGGGCGACAGAGAAAAAATCGAAAACGGCAATTCCGTCCGCGAACTTGTTGCACTCTATGTCAAATTCCATGAGGAGGCCGAAAAAGACCCCTCTCTTGAGGATGAAGCACGTGCTGCATTCCGCCGCATCGAGCTGCACGAACCGCATGAATGGGAGCTTTTCCAGTGGTTCAAAACGCTGACGCTCAAGGATGTTGCGCGGGTCTACGACCTTTTGGGCGTAACATTCGACAGCTATAACGGCGAAGCCTTCTACGAAGACAAGATGCCCGCCGTTGTGCGGGAGCTTAAGGATAAGGGGCTTACAAAAATCGACAACGGCATGACCATTGTCGATCTTTCCGAATATGATATGCCGCCCTGCATAATCCTTAAGAGCGACGGAAGCACCATTTATGCAACCCGCGACATTGCCGCTGCGGAATATCGCAAGAATACTTACGATTTCTATAAGTCCCTGTACGTTGTTGCCTATCAGCAGAGCCTGCATTTCCGCCAGATTTTCAAGGTGCTTGAGCTTATGGGCTACGATTGGGCAAAGGATTGCGTTCATGTCAGTTTCGGCATGGTCAGCATGGAGGATATGACTTTCTCCACACGCAAAGGCAATGCTGTTTACCTTGAGGACGTTTTGAATGCCTCGATTGAAAAAACGCTTGAAATTATCAAGCAAAAAAGTCCCAACCTTGAAAACAAGCAGGAGGTTGCGCGGCAGGTCGGCGTCGGTGCACTCGTTTTCGGCGTGCTTTATAACGGCAGGATAAAGGATTACACCTTCTCTTGGGAAAAATCTCTCAATTTCGACGGCGAAACCGGTCCCTATGCGCAATACACCTATGCACGCGCATGCTCCGTAATGCGCAAGGCGGACGGATTCGATGCCGAAAACATCGATTTTTCGGTGCTTTCGGATGAAGCTTCGGCCGCGCTGCTTCGCGCAATAGATTCACTGCCGGGCTGCATTAAACAGGCGGCGGAAAAATACGAACCCTACCTTATCTCCCGTGCGGTTATAGATATTTGTTCATGCTTCAACAAGTTCTACTACGACAACCGCATTATGGATGATGATACGGCCGTTCGCAACGCAAGACTTGCGCTCACCGAAGCCGCACGCACCGCCATTCGCACAGGTCTGTTCCTTGTCGGGCTTGAAGCGCCCGAAAGGATGTAATCCGGATCCGCGAAGCGTCAATCAATTGGTTATCAATAATAATTTATTTTATCGAAAGGAAATACACAATGGTTCTACTCGACGAATATCGTCAACAGTTGACGGCAGCCATTGCAGCCCTTAAGCAGGCGGGTGAATCCCTTTGACCTTGCAGGGCTTGCAAAGGAAAAACAGGAGCTTGAGGAGCAGATGGCTCAGGACGGCTTCTGGAACGATGTTGAAAATGCAAACAAGGTCAATCAACGCATAAAAGCGATTCACGCAAAGCTTGACAAATATCGCAAGCTTGAAACAACCGGCGAGGACGTCTCAACCCTGTTTGATATGGCAGAGGAAGAAGATGACGAGGAAACCGCGCTTGAAGCACAGGCGGAGCTTAAGGATTTTCTGCATAAGGTTGAAGAGTTCCGCATCGACACGATGCTCCGCGGGCCGTACGACAATGCAAATGCCGTTCTCAGCCTTCATGCCGGTGCAGGCGGCACGGAAGCGCAGGATTGGGTCAGCCTGCTCTACCGCATGTACACACGTTATTGCGAACGCAAAGGTTTTGTTGTGAAGGAACTGGATTTGCTCGACGGCGAGGAAGCGGGCATCAAGTCCGTCACCTTTGAGTGCCAGGGGGACAATGCCTACGGTTACCTTAAGGCGGAAAAGGGTGTTCACAGGCTTGTTCGAATCTCCCCGTTTGACTCCTCCGGGCGCAGGCACACCTCTTTTGCCTCGCTGGATGTAACTCCGATTCTTGACGATGATGCGGGTGATATTGAGATAAATCCCGATGATATCCGTGTTGATACTTATCGTTCGAGCGGAGCAGGCGGACAGCATGTTAACAAAACATCCTCCGCGATCCGCATAACGCATTTCCCGACGGGTGTCGTTGTTCAGTGCCAGAACGAACGCAGCCAGATTCAAAACCGCGAAACAGCAATGCGTATGCTCCGCGGCAAGCTGCTTGAAATCAAGGAACGCGAACGCATGGAACACATGGCGGATATTAAGGGTGAAATGAAAAAAATCGAATGGGGCAGCCAGATTCGCAGCTATGTTTTTCAACCCTACACAATGGTCAAGGATCATCGCACGGGTGAGGAGACCGGCAATATTCAGGCTGTCATGGACGGCGACATTGAATCGTTCATTAACGCATATCTTATGAAGTGCTGATGCAGTCGTAAATTCGCGCTTTCGGCGGAGCTGTTTCGACTTGTTTGCCCGAAACGGCTCCGTCTGCAAAATTCAATCGGAATTTGCCGAAACCGCAAAATTCCGGTTATCCGATTAAATGCCGATTCCGTCAAAAAACAGATTAAGCGGTTCGGCACGTTTTATTTAAAATAATAGAAAGGGGCTTTTGCGGCGGCAGAAGCAAAGGTATAAACAATGGGAAAATTTAACGGATTCAACACCGGCGCAAGCAACATGCAGGGGCTTATGCGCCAGGCACAGCGGATGCAGCAGGAAGTTGCCCGCGTTCAGGAGGAAGTCGGCAACACCGATTTTGAAGCAAGTGTCGGCGGCGGCGCGGTCAAAGTCGTTGTGAACGGCAACAAAGAATTCAAATCCATCGAAATCAGCCCGGCGGCAGTGGATCCGGATGATGTTGAAATGCTTCAGGATCTCATCCTTTCCGCAGTGAACGAGGCCGTTCGCCTTGCTAACGAAACGATGGAAAAGGAAATGTCAAAAGTCACCGGCGGTCTCGGAAATCTCGGCGGCTTCGGCTTCTGATTCTTCGGCAGAACAAAATGGAAAGTCTCGACAGACTTATCTCGCGGCTCAACCGCCTGCCCGGAATCGGCATCAAAACAGCACAACGGCTTGCTTACCATATTATCTCCCTTCCCGATGAGGATGCAGCAGCCCTTGCGAATTCGATTGAGGATGCGCACAGGCTTGTTCATTTTTGCCCTATCTGCGGTAACTATACGGAAAATGAGGTTTGTGAGATCTGCTCCGATCCGAAACGCAGCTCCGACACCCTGTGCGTTGTTAAAGATGCGCGCGATGTTATCTTTATGGAACGTATGCGTGAATATCACGGAAGGTACCATGTTCTCGGCGGCGTTCTTTCCCCAATGGACGGAATAGGACCGGAGATGCTTCGAATAAACGAACTTTGCAAGCGCATCGAGTGTGAAAAAGTTAAGGAAGTTATCCTTGCAACCAACCCGGATGTTGAAGGCGAAACAACCGCAAACTACATCGCAAAGCTGCTCAAACCCCTCGGCGTCCGCGTTACGCGCATTGCTCACGGAATACCTATCGGCGGCAGCCTCGAATACATCGATGAAGTTACCCTGCTCCGTTCCATAGAAAACCGCAGAGAAATGTAAATCGATACTGCACTTTGGTGCGCAGCCGCGCGGCAGGGGGGCTGACCGCAGAAGCCTTGGAGCGCACTCGAAAAATTGATGAACATAAACGATTATAAAAATCAGAATTGCGAGTGCGGCAAGCCGCAAAGAGCCAAGCCGCGCTTGTTGACTCACCGTGTTTCCGAAGCCGAAGCGGGGAGGAGCGTGCAGAGTTTGCTCAGAAACGAGATGCAGCTTTCGGGGGGGCTTGCTGCGCGGCTGAAGCGGGTTGAAAACGGAATTACTCTTAACGGAGAGAAGGTGTTTTCAAACGTCCGCGCCGCGGAAGGGGATATTGTAGCGGCGGCGATAGGCTTTTGTCCCGAGCGATGCGGAAAATTGCCGTTTGAAGTGCTTTTTGAGGATGAAGATCTGCTGATTATCAACAAGCCCGCCGGTGCAGCGGTTCACGGATCGCGATACGATGATTCCGTGCCGTCGATTGAGCTTGCGGTAAATGAGTATTACGGCGATGAAGGCTTTTTTCATCCCGTGAGCAGGCTTGACAGAGGCACGACGGGTGTAATGACGATTGCAAAAAACGGTTACATGCACGAACGTTTATCGGCTTGCCTGCATACGGACAGCTATGTGCGTTTTTACATCGGCATTTGTCACGGTTGGCTCGGGGCGAACACGGGAACTGTTGACATGCCCGTAAAGCGGGAGGACGGCCCGTCCGTGCGGCGCGTCATTGACCCGTGCGGTGCGGAGGCGATCACGGATTTTCGCCTTCTGAAAGATTACGGATTTAACGGCTGCCGCGGATTTGCGGCGGAGGAAAACAAACAGGATGAAAACATCGTTATAAAAAAAGAAAACGATGCTCAAAGATATGAAAACAAAAGCGAACTTACTCCTGTCGAATTCCGACTTCGCACGGGGCGGACACATCAAATACGCGTTCATGCGGCGGCCGTCGGGCACCCGCTTGCAGGCGATTGGCTCTACGGAACAGAGGAGCCGGAGCTTATCGGGCGGCCGGCACTGCATTCATACAGGCTGGAGTTTGTTCACCCGCTGCGCGGAGAAAAACTCTGCATAAAAGCCGAATTGCCGCAGGATATGCAAAAATTGCTCAGCAGACACTGAACATAATCATGCCGCAAACATAAACGAACAAGACAGTGTGATAAAGAAAGCAAAACCGAGTGACCGACAGCTGTGCTAAAAGTCACTCGGTTTGTATTTTTCAGCATTTTTAAACGGAAAGCGAAACTGAAGATTATTTGCTGTCGGTTTGCGTGCCGCACTTTGCCGCAGCTCTTTTCTTTTTATACACGCCCCACATGCGGAACGCGGTTGAAACAAGCAGCACGCCCACGGCGACTGCGCCTGCAATTGCGGCGGTTGCCGATCCTTTGGCCCACGCCTCGTTCATTCGGCTTCTGGAAATAAAATCCATTGTGTAGTACAGTCCGGCACCGGGAATCAAAGGCACAAGTGCTGCCATGAGATAAGCTATCGCCGGGAATTTGCGGATACGCGCCATGATTTCGGCATATGCGGAAGAAACGGCGGCAGCAATAAGATAGCTTGTTGCTTCGCCGATGCCTGCACGCATACAAAGGCAGCAAACCACCCATGAGATAATGCTGCCGACGAGACAATAGGGAATGCCGCTGCCGTGCATGTTCAAATACAGTCCGAATCCGAGAGTTCCCACCATTCCGGCGATGCATTGCACGGCAAGACTGTGTTCAACAAGCTGCGGACTTCCGGCAATTGTGCCGAAAATCTGACGTGAAAGCCCGAATGCCGCACTTGTGCCGACAACAAGCGCGATTGCAATGATGACGACCTGAACAAGGCGGTTGATGCCGGAAAGAGTGTCCCCGTAAATAATATCTCGAAGGCTGTTTGTAAAAAGAAATCCCGGAACAAGTATCATTATTGCTCCGATTGAAACAACATCCGCATTGTCGCAAAGACCCAATACGGTGAGGGAATATGCGGCAAATGCAAGCACAAACCCGCCGACGAAGGTTTTGAAGAACGGGTTGGCGTGCAAAAAACCCATGCCCTGAATACAAAGCCCGACCGCAATGCCGCAGAGCCCGGAACCGAGAGCGTCACGCAGCGTTCCGCCGAAAAAAACGGCAAACCCCGCCGCAATGAGGAAGTAGCCGAGATACGCGATCGGCAGTTTGTATTTGCGTATGCTTTTTTCGGTTTCACGCAAAAGCTGCCGCGCCTGACGAACCGGCGGCGTTTCTGCACAGATCCGACGGCAGAATGCGCTGTACATCTCAACGCCGTCAAGAACCGTGTCGATGTCTTTAACTCTGCGGATCTTGGAGTAAACCTGCCCGTTTTCGTCCTCAAGTCCGGCAAAAATGCTTCCGGGTATTACGAAAACGTCGGATTTGTCTATACCGTATGCTTCAATGATGCGCACGACGGTTTCCTCAACACGGTATGTTTCCGCGCCGCAGCTTTGCAGCCGGACGGCCACCGCAACGGCAAAGTCCAGCAGCTCTTCGGGATTGGTCACGGCTGTGTTTCCGCTTTTGCTGCCGGCAGATTCAACATCGTGAACGGCAGCGGATCCGCTGCAAGGCCTTTTCGCCGTCGAAATCTTTTTATTTGAAAATTCGGATTTATTTGTTTTTTTTGCTTTCTTCATGTTTTTGTCCTTTCGGAGGGAAGATGAAGGCTTCGGAACAGGGTTGCCGCATTTTGCGCGGGGCGTGGAGGTGTTCCGAATTTAACGTCGAGTATAACAGCATACTGCGGAGAATTCAAGCGGGGAACAATGGCTTTTACGGTTATATTTTTGTATTTTTGTGTCGAACCGATAATGCGGAAGAAAGGACTGAGACAGACCTTCTTCCGCATTGCGGCATTGTTTATTTGTCGGCACTGCACGGATTGCGCCGCGCGCAGGGCATTATTCGGCGACAGCGCAATTCGCACGGCGGTTTAATTTAATCCCGCGTTCGGGATATAAGAGTTTTATTCTCTGTCAGCAGCCGCATCCGCAGGTGTTGTTATTGCCGCATCCGCAGCTGTTGTTGTCACAGCCGCAGCCGAGACCGTTTTCACCGAATGCGCCGAGCAGGGCAAGGATGATAATCCACCACCAATTGTTGCCGCATCCGCAGTTGTTGTTGTCGCAGCCGCAGCCGTTATCGCAGCCGCAGGTGTTTCCGTTGCCGAAAATGAGCAGAAGGATGATAATCCACCACCAATTGTTGCCGAAACCGTTACACATAATTTGTTGCCTCCTTGATTTTTTGCGGCGATTCCCGCCGTCACCCCCATAATACGCAGGCGGGGCGGGATGTGTTACGGCAATTGCAAACCGCGCTTTCGAGTTCGGCCGAATTGCCGCACCGGAGACGATTTTCATAAAAACATTAGCGATGAATTAATACTTGAAATTGATTTTCGGGATATTGAAGAAACTCGGTATTAATGGTATAATAAAGCCGAATCTTCCTGCGGGCGGAATATGCACAGGCGGGTGATTCGGCTTTTTCATGAAAGGATACGAAACGAATGAAACTCGGAGTTATCGGCTTGCCCAATGTCGGCAAGAGCACGCTCTTTAACGCTATCACCAAGGCGGGCGCACAGGCTGCGAATTACCCGTTCTGCACAATTGAACCCAATGTCGGCATTGTCAACGTTCCCGATGAACGATTGGAAGTATTGAACGAGATGTATCATCCGAAGAGCCTTGTTCCCGCAACAATACGTTTTGTTGATATTGCGGGGCTTGTTCGCGGCGCATATCGCGGCGAGGGTTTGGGAAACAAATTCCTTGCGCATATTCGCGAAGTGGATGCGATAGTTCATGTTGTCCGCTGCTTTGAAGATTCAAATATTGTTCATGTTGACGGTTCGGTTGACCCTGTTCGCGACATGGAAACAATTAATCTTGAGCTTATCTATGCCGACCTTGAAACGATTGAACGCCGCATTGACAAAGCAAAGAAAAATTCAAAAAGCGGAGATAAAAAGTACCTTCACGAAATTGAATTTCTTGAACGCATTAAGGCGCATTTGGATTCAGGCAAGCCTGTGCGGAGCATGGAACTTACGGACGATGAACGCGCTGCGGCGGACGAACTTTTCCTCCTGACCACAAAGCCCGTTATCTATGCCGCGAATATAGCCGAAGATGAAATCGGCAATGAACCGCCTGCCGTGCAGAAGCTTTATGACGAAGCCGCAAAAGAAGGTGCGGCTGCGCTGACCGTATGCGCAAAGGTTGAAGAGGAACTTTCCGAGCTTACGGATGAAGAAAAGGAGGCTTTTATCGAGGATCTCGGCATTGGGCAGAGCGGCCTGGACAAGCTTGTTCAAAAGAGTTACGAATTGCTCGGGCTCATCAGCTTCCTGACCGCGGGGACGGACGAGGTTCGTGCATGGACGATAACAAAGGGAACAAAAGCTCCCGGTGCGGCGGGTAAAATTCACACGGATTTCGAGCGCGGGTTTATCCGTGCGGAAGTTGTGCCCTATGAAACGCTCATTGAACAGGGCAGCATGGCGGCCTGCAAGGAAAAGGGTCTTGTTCGTTCCGAAGGCAAGGATTATGTTGTTCAGGACGGTGATATAATCGTTTTCCGTTTCAATGTCTGACGAATGAACCTTTTTGCATATCACAATTCAAGATTGCTTGACTGCCGCTTTCCGCACGGTGCATTGAAATGCCGCGGGGAAGCGGCTTTGTGCATTTATCTCTCCGGGCGCGATGCGGCGCGGGCGCGTGCATCGCTGCGGCTGTGGGCCGACGGGAAAGAACTGCTCATTTCGGCAGAAAAAATCTCCCCTTGTTCATGCGAAAAACTGCGCTCGCTGCCGCTTGAAGGGGATGGGGGCTTTTGCTTTTCGTTCAATATCACTGCTCCTGCCGAACCGCAGTTGATATGGTATTATTTCATCATTGATGTTGCTCCGGAACATGACGGCGGGGAAACGACGCGGCTGTTTTACGGCGCGCCCGAAACCCGCAGCGGCATCGGAAAGTTTTACCCTGCATGGGAGACACCTCCCGATTATCAGATAACGGTTTTTGCGCGCGATTTTGAAACGCCGAGTTGGTTCAGACACGGAATTGTCTATCAGATTTTTCCGGACAGGTTCAACCGTGAGTGTTTAAACGACTCGGCACGGGGCACTTGCATTCCCGCGTTTTCAAGGGCTGAATACCATGAAAAACTCGGCCGCCGAATCATCAGGCACAAAGACTGGTTCGAACCCGTGCTGTACAGCCCCTGTGCAGGGGAAAAATTCTATTCCCCGTGCGATTACTACGGGGGCGATTTTGCAGGGATAAAACAAAAGCTTCCCTATCTTGCGCAAATCGGAGTCTCCGTTATCTACCTGAATCCGATTTTTGAGGCCGCAAGCAATCACAGGTACAACACTTCCGATTATCTGTCCGTTGACCCGATTCTCGGCAGTGATTATGATTTAACCGAGCTTTCAAAAGCGGCGGCGGAATACGGCATCCGCTTAATGGCGGACGGTGTTTTTTCACACACAGGGGATGACAGTGTTTATTTTAACAAATACGGAACATATCCCTCGTGCGGCGCATACAGCGGCGCGGATTCGCCATATTATAAATGGTACGAATTCGAACATTTCCCGGATGAGTACCGATGCTGGTGGGGGTTCAAAACCCTGCCGGAGGTGAATGAGCTTCAACCCGATTATGTTCGTTTCACAGAAAGCGTGCTCAAAAAATGGGCAGGCTGCGGTATAACGTCGTGGCGGTTGGATGTTGCGGACGAATTGCCGGATGAATTTATAAAAAAGCTGCGCACAGCGCTAAAAAAGCTTGATTCGGACGGTGTGCTTCTGGGTGAAGTTTGGGAGGACGCTTCAAACAAGGTTTCGGGAGGCGGGCTGCGAAAGTTCGTTCTCGGGGACGAGTTGGACAGCGTCATGAACTACCCGTTTCGCGATGCGGTATGCGATTTTCTGACGTGCAGGACGGATGCATATGCGCTGTATGAAACGCTTTCCGGGCAGCGGGAACGTTATCCCGAACCGTTTTACGGTGCCTGCATGAACCTTTTGGGCAGTCACGACACGCAGAGAATCCTGTCCTGCCTGAGCGATGCACCGCCAAAAGATACGTTGACGAGGGAACAGCAGGCGGAATATCAATACAAACCCGAAGCTGTCGCGCGCGGAAAGCGTCGGCTTTATGCGGCGTTTGCGCTCATGTTTTCAATGCCGCAGCCTCCGTGCATATACTATGGTGATGAGGCGGGAATGATGGGCCTTTCCGACCCGTTTAACAGGGGTTCCTATCCGTGGGGAAGGGAGGACACCGAAATAGGCAGCTTTGTCATGCGGCTTTCGGCTCTCCGCCGCCGCAATGCCGCACTGAGCAGCGGGAAAACGGCATTTGCCGCTCCGTGTGCCGATGCATTCGCCGTGCTCCGGTGCCGAGGTGAAGAGAGCGCGCTCACACTTGTCAACCGCGCCGATCATGCCGTCTGCGCTGCGCTCGGTGCAGAGGATTTCCGTGAAGGTCCGGATGCCTTGAATGTCCGCACGGCGGATAAATATTCCGACGCATTTGCCGATGGTACGGTTTTGCAAAAGGATTTGGGCACGGGGCATATCAGAGTTGAAATCCCGCCGAACGGTTTTTTGCTGCTTTTGAGCCAAACCGCCGAATAACGGGTGAATCAGTGTTTGTGCGGCGAATTCGAACCGCAAAGCCAAACGCAAAAAGAAAAATAATTAAGAAAGGAAACTTTCGCTGCGGCGAAAGCGGGTAAAAGAATGAAAAACAGTTACGGGTTTGACAGACTTTCGCGGGACATGCTCATGCTTGCCGTCGCACTCGGAATAATCGGTCTTGCCTTTTTCGGCAGCATATCGGGTTTTGTTCTTTTGTTCACGGCGGTTTTGCTGACGGCATTGATGCTTTTCAGAACTCTTTCCGCAAACGGGAACAAAAGAGCAAACGAACTGCGCGGTTACGAACGCGTGTCGGCATCGATAGGCAGTTTTTTTGCAAAGCTGTTCAATCGGATTAAAAATTTCTTTAAGAGGCATAAGCAATATCGGTATTTTACATGCCCGAAATGCCGCCAGCGTCTGCGCGCACCGCGCGGCAAGGGCAAGATTCGGGTCACATGCTCAAAATGCGGCACACAGTTTGAAAAGCGAACCTGATTTGCCGAGAGGTACGGCTGATACCGAAAAAACAGGCACTGCGGCGATGCAGCGCATTCCGTTCCGAATCGCAGGAACATCGATGATGCACCGAACGTGCCGAATTGCGTTATGAAAAATGTGATATTCAAATTCTGCGCCGCCGGATTATTGCGGCAGAAAGGAACAATATGCTTGAATTCAAATTTGACACCCAGCTGCTCATCGAGGGCAGAAATCTTTCCGAAGATGAAATTTTTGATTTCATAACAAAAAACATCGAGGGCGACTGCCTGCTCGCAGTGGGCGATGAAAGCCTTATCAAAATTCATTTTCACACAAACACGCCGTGGAAAGTTGTTGAGTACGCCGCCTCATTGGGCGAAATTTACGATATAGTGATCGAAAACATGGAAAGGCAGGAGCAGGGTCTTCAGGGCTGAGTTTGTTCTCGAAATCCAATCCATACGCCCGCATGATAATCATGCGCAGCATGATAATCAATGCGCAGCTTGATAATCAATGCGCAGCATGATAATCAATGCGCAGCATTGATATGCAGGCGAAAAAACAGAGAAGCGAACAGCGAATGAAAAAGGAAGCGGGCGCGAACGCCTGCTTCCTTTGCTGCATTACCTGTTGCATATTGCGGCATTATTGGTGCTTTTTCAGAAAAAGTCAGCTGCATATATTCGCTTGTCGGCTGAAATTTCAGAAAGAATCAGCAATCAAATCTTTTTCCGTACTGAGATAATTAATACTGCATAAACGGTCATTTTCAAAATTGAGGATGAATGCACTCGGTGCAGCAATTTTGCCGTTCAGCACGGTATTTCCGTTATGCACAATTTTCCGTATTTTTTCGGATGCATTCACAACTTCGATTGAACATTCGTTCAAAAGAAATGCACAAATGGCCGCAGCATGAGTAACAACGGCAGCTGTTTCGCCGTCCCGCATTGAGGAAAGAATTTCGCCGACGGCAAGGGTCATCCTTTCACGCGTATCGTTAAGTGATTCACCGTCGGAGTTTTTGTAGTCGTGATTTTCGTACTGATATTCCCAAAAATCCGCATCCAATGTTTGCGGATTGCCGAGTTCGCGTTCCCGAAGGCGATAATCTGTTGAAAAGCATACGCACAGTTTTTCGGCGGTGCTGAATGCCCGTTGATACGGAGAGCTGTAAACTGCATTAACGGAGCGGAAAATATCAAGGGAAAACAGCTCCTGCGCCCGGAGGATTCCCCGCTCGGAAAGAGGCAGCAAAGCCGTCGGCAGTGTTCTGTCCTTTATCGGTTCGGAATGCCTGATTAATACTATAGTTTTCATTTTGAACAACATAAATGGATGAACGGCAGCACTCAATCCGATGTTGAATGCTGCCGTTTCACTGTTTAAATTTAAATCAATCAGCCTATAGGTTCAAAATCCGCTGCTCCGTGCTTGCAGAGCGGGCAGACAAAATCGGCGGGAAGGGTTTCGCCTTCGTATACATAGCCGCAGATTTTGCAGACATAACCCTTTTGCACCGTTGAACAGACGGGTGCGGTTTTGGGCTTTATTTCGGAAAGATACCGTTCATATGTCACGGATTCCGCCGATTTGTCGAGCACGACCGCTTCGGTCACTTCCGCAACAAAGAGAGTGTGAGTGCCGTGATCACGGGCTTCAAGCACCTTGCAGCTGATATAGGCATTTGTGTATTTCGGAATATAGCGGATGCCGTTCGCGGAACGCCTTACGCAGTCGCAGCCTTCGAATTTGCTGCAATCTCTGCCGCTTTGAAATCCGAACCTTGAAATCACGCTCATCGGGACCGCATCCGTAAGCACGGAAAGATTGAATTCTCCGCTTTCGCGAATCATTTGCTCGGTGAAGTTTGCCTTGTTAACGGCAATGGTCAGCGTTTTTGGGGAGTCCGTGAGCTGGACGGCGGTGTTAATAATGCAGCCGTTATCCTTTTCGCCGCTGCGGGCGGTAAGGACATACAGTCCGTAAGAAAGTTTGAACATTGCATTGTTGTCGATTCCGCAGGGGAGCGCAGGTGCGTTATCAACGGCCTCGGCTTCTTCTTTCTGTTTGCGGAGTTCATCCTTTTCCGCAATATCCGCGGCGATTGTGTCGGCAAGTGCGGCAAGTTCGGCTGCCTGTTCGGGCTTCAGCGCGGATTTAACGGAAATCAGGCCGTTAAGCACCGTTGTGTTGCGAAGCGGTTCAATGATTGCACGCATTTGCTTGCCGCTTGTGGGAGCCCAGCTTCCGTTCTGAATAAAAGCAACGGTGCGGTTCTGCAAGCTGTGCGCAGCAAGGTCGTGCAGGAAGGCTTCCATCGTTACAAATATGCCGGAATTATAGGTCGGCGCAGCAAAAACAATGTGACTGAAGCGGAAACATGCGGCGATTATATCGGACGCAGGGGTGACGGAAACATCGTAAACGACCGTGCGGACGCCGCGGTCAAAAAGATACGCGGAAAGCACTTCAGCCGCATTTGCGGTGTTGCCGTATATGGAAGCGTAAGCAATAATAACGCCGCTTTCTTCGGGCGTGTAGCTGCTCCAAAGCAGGTATTTGTTAATAAAACTGTCGAGATTCCTGCGCCAGACAAAACCGTGCAGCGGGCAGATGAGAGAGATTTCGATTCCGGATGCTTTTTTGAGCAGAGCCTGAACCTGTGCGCCGTATTTGCCGACGATGTTGGTATAGTAGCGGCGGGCTTCGTCCATATAATCGCGGTCAAAATCCACTTCATCGGCAAAAATTGCACCGTTCAACGCACCGAATGTGCCGAAGGCATCTGCCGAAAACAGGATTTTATCAACTGTGTCATACGTGACCATAACTTCCGGCCAATGTACCATGGGTGCGGCAATGAAGGTCAGGTTATGCCTGCCGGTTGAAAGTGTGTCGCCTTCCTTAACAATGAGTGCACGCGGCGTGATGTCGAGGTTGAAAAACTGCTTTATCATGTCTGCGATCATTTTGTTGCAGACAACAGTGGTTTCGGGGCAGCGGCGCAAAAGCTCCGCAAGCGTTGCGGAATGGTCGGGTTCCATATGCTGAATAACAACATAGTCAAGGCGGCGGCCGCTCAAAACATGCTCAACATTTTCCATAAATTGTTCGCTGACGGATTTGTCCACCGTGTCGAACAGAACGGTCTTCTCGTCAAGCAAAAGATAGGAATTGTAACTCACACCGTTCGGAACGGAATAAACACCCTCAAACATTGAGAGCCGGCGATCGTTTGCACCGACCCAAGTCAGGTCTTCGGTAACTTTCTTAACGCAGTACATATCTTAAACCTCCAAAACAGAAATAAGAATCATTCTCGATACTTATATTTTAGCATATCCGACAGTGTTTGTACAGAGGGAAAACAAATACAAACAAAATATATTTTGGATGCATCGGCCTTTGCAGCTTAACGCCCGAAACAGGGCAGCTCCGACAAAAGCTTTTCCGTGACAAACGGGGAATTTTGCTGTATAATACAAACATGGACGGAAGCGCACGAAAGTTCATGCGGTTTCTTATGGTTCTTGCTGCGGTATTCCGTCGGCACACATTATCTTGACCGAAAGGACGCTCTTGCAGGGCAAGGGCGACAGTGATTAATATGACAGTACGCACACGTTTTGCGCCGAGTCCCACGGGGTACCTTCACATCGGCGGACTGCGCACCGCGTTATACGCTTATCTGTTTGCAAAAAAGAACGATGGCGTGTTTATTCTCCGCATTGAGGATACCGATCAGGCGCGTTTTGTTGAAGGTGCGGTTGAAAAAATTTACAGCGGCCTGAGACTTGCGGGACTTGAATGGGACGAGGGCCCGGACAAGGGCGGAAACTACGGTCCGTACGTTCAGAGCGAGCGAAAAGATATGTATCTTCCCTATGCAAAGGAGCTTGTTGAAAAGGGCAAGGCGTATTATTGCTTCTGCACTAAGGAGGATTTGGATGCGCGCAGGGCGGAGGCCGAAGCACGCGGCGAAACCTTCAAATACGATAAGCATTGTCTGCACCTATCAAAGGAAGAGGTTCAGCGCAGGCTTGATGCCGGTGAACCCTATGTGATCCGCCAGAATATCCCCGAAAGCGGTGAAGCGGGCTTTGACGACGTTATTTACGGACGGATCGATGTTGACTGTTCCGAGCTTGATGACGGCGTTCTTATAAAGGCGGACGGAATGCCGACTTATAACTTTGCAAACGTTATAGATGACCACACAATGGGCATCACGCACGTTATGCGCGGCAACGAATACTTAAGTTCCACACCGAAATATAACCTGTTATACGAAGCATTCGGCTGGGAAAAGCCCGTTTACATCCACCTTACCCCCGTTATGAAGGACGCGACGCGCAAGCTCAGCAAGCGGCACGGTGATCCCGGGTTTGAGGATTTGATTGCACAGGGTTACCTTGCGGAGGCGATTATAAACTATGTTGCGCTTGTCGGCTGGAGCCCCGGAAACGATCGCGAGTTTTTCACCATGGACGAGCTTAAGGAAGCATTCAGCATTGAGGGTCTCAGCAAGTCTCCCGCAATTTTCGATGAAACAAAGCTCAGATGGATGAATGCGGAATACATCCGCAAACTTTCGCCCGAGGAATACATCCGCCATGCCGAACCCTATCTCGAAGCGGCAGGCTGCGGGCATATGGATAAGGCGATTTTTGCGCGAATCCTTCAGCCGCGCACGGAGGTGTTCACGGATATTACCGAAACCGTTGCTTTCCTTGCAAAGATGGACGAGGATTATTCCGTTGACCTGTACACAAATAAAAAATCCAAAACGAACCCCGAACTTTGCCGCGATATTCTTGCAGCGGTGATTCCGGAGCTTGAGGCTTTGCCCGAATGGACGGAAACGGCACTGCATGATTTCCTTATGAATTATGCGGCGGAACACGGCATGAAGAACGGCACGCTGCTTTGGCCTGTTCGAATTGCAATGAGCGGAAAGACAGTTACCCCCGGCGGCGCGATCGAAATTGCTGCACTGCTCGGCAGGGAAGAGGCTCTGCGCAGGCTGCATCACGGCCTCGACAAATTGAACAATATGTAAGTTGAATTCGTTTGAATCGAATCATTGTCGGCGGCTCAGACATACATGTGTGAGCTGCCGACTTGCTGTTTATCGCAAGCGAAAAAGGGGAACATTGAATGAAAGTTTTGATCGGAACAACCAATCCTTCAAAAGCTGATTGGCTCGGCGGACTTATCGGCGCGGGCACGGAGCTTTTGACGCTTGGGGATGTCAATATCTCCGCCGAACCCTCCGAAACGGGGGCGACACCTGCCGAAAATGCCGCAATTAAGGCTGAATTTTACGGCAAAACATTTCAACCCGTTGTGTGCCACGATTCGGGGCTCTATTTTGCGGAGCTTGCATTTGATGACCCGCGTCAGCCCGGGCTGCATGTCCGTACTCCGAACGGAAGAGCAAGGTTTTGCAATGACGAGGAGATGCTTGCATACTATGCAGCGCTTGTACATTCCCTCGGCGGCGCGGCAACGGCGATGTATCTGAACGGCTTTGCGGTTTTTGCGGACGGAAAACTCAGCACTTTCGCCTTCCGCAGAGAGGATGCCGCACATGCAGCGTTTATCATGACGGATAAACCTTCCGCTTCGCGCCATCCCGGTTGGCCGTTGGATTCAATATCGGTCAGACCCGATTCCGGGCTGTATTTTACGGGCGAACCGTATTGCGGCAAACAGCCCGTGAGCCTTTCGCAAACAAAAAAAGGAACGGGCGGATTGCAAAAATCGGCTGCCGATGCGGAATTGCGCCGCTTTCTGAAAAAAGCACTCGGATTGTGATGAATTAAATAATTGCCTTGAAAACGAACAAAGTCGGCACTCAACAACGGGTGCCGACTTTGTTTATTTTGTTTCTTAATCACTCGGCGCATGAACCGCAGAAAAACATGCGCTGCCTGCCGTGCTTATAAAATCGCGGTGCGGAGAATTGCAAGTGCGTCCACGGTGGTAATGCTGCCGTCGCCGTCCATATCCGCAAGTTCGGGATGTTCAAGTTCACCGATCTGCATAACATACCGCAGAACAAGCAGTGCATCCAAAGTGTCAACGGAACCGTCCATGTTCACGTCGCCGATGTCGGCAGGGGGAGCTGCCTGTTCATACAGTGCGGTCACGGTGATATCGGAGTTTACGGGGGTACCGTCATAATCCCAGCCGATGAACGTGAAGCCTTCATGTTCGGGTGCGGCGGGGAAGAGTTCGCTTCCGAGAATTTCGCCCGCAGGAACAGTTGCCGTGCCGAGAATTTCACCGGTCATGCCGTCCTCAAACGTCACGGTGTATTCCTCCGTTTCGCCGCCTTCGTCCATAAGCCATACCTGTGTGCCGTAGAAGGGGTTTGCGGTGCCGATGGTAAGTCCGCTTGACGTTTCAGCAAAAACTCGGAGGCCGTGATTATAGGGATCGCCGAAACCGTTGGTTGTTACTGTTTCAAAGTTTACACCGTCATCGGAAATATACATGTCAAAGCCGCGATCCGCATCAGTGAGATAGGAAGCGCAGGTCAAAAGGCTGCGAACGGCTGCTATAACGCCTTCAATGCCGCCAAGCTTTTCGATAAGGTCACGAATGCTGCCGAAATCGGGAAGAGCATCGGGGTTCTGTGCGGATATTTCTTCACGCATCAAATACGCCTTCACGGTTTCCGGTGCGATGCCCTTTTTGTCGAGGTCAATACCGAGTTTCGAAACATCACCGGTTGCGAGCATATGCGCAATCTCTTCGTTACTGAATTCCGCAAGGAGCTTGTCCATGGCCTCCGTGCCGTCCTCATCGCCGCCGCCGCTGATGCCGATAAGGTCGCGAATGAATCCAATGAGCCTTGCCCATTCTTCGGGAGTCATGTTCAGAATATCACCGTTCGCAAACTGCCCGACAGGTTCAAGCAGGCTGCTTGTGTCGAATGTTCCGATGCAGAGTTTGCCGTTGTACTCGGTCATCCTCCATATATACTGGTTTTCATTCCTGCCGAAGCCGGAGCCGATGCCTGAAATGCCTCCGTTCGGGAACATTTCGGTTGCATCGCCGACAACAAGCTCAATGTTTTCGTCCGCATCCATACGGTAAAGATTTACCGACTGACGGAGATTTTCGTTCATGAAGTCGAAATTCGTGTGTTTAAGAACGTTGCCGAGAGCAATCTCTTCATCGTTATATTCACCGATGTAGAGATAACCGTTATAAACCTGCAAAACGCCTGCGCCGGAGCGGGTTCGTTCGGGATCTATGCCGAAAGTGTATCTTGCACCATCGTTTTCGGTGTCCCCGATTACGGGAGTCCAACTCCAACTGCCATCCTCCGCTTTATCACCGCGAACAAGTGCGAAGGACTGCATTGTGTTTTCATCGGGCATGTTATCGGGAGTACCGGTGCAGATGGACACGTAAAGCTTGCCGTTGAATTCAACAATTTCCCAAATGGAACCGCCGTAAATGCTGTCCGTAAAATGATAGGCGGGATAATTAAACAGATCCTGCTGGTTTGCAATAACGGTGAAGCCTTCCCTCGGGTTGGAGGATGAAAGGATTACCGGACCGTCCTTTGTGACGCAGCTCAGAATCAGCTCGCCGTCATATTCGCAAAGTCCGCGTATACCGGTGCAGACTCCGTTCATATAACCTTGATAGTAGTCCTGAAGGGTCATGCCCTGATAGACCATTGTGATCTCATCGGTTTCGGGGTCAAGCTCATAGATGCAGGGAAGGTTGTTTACCGCACCGCAGAAATAGAACTTTCCGTTATAGGCCGTAACATTGCGGAACATTGCATTGTCGCCGGTTGTGCATTTGGACATGAGAACGGTAACTTCGCCCGTTACGGTATCGATTTTCGTTAAAATGCCGCCGGCATTACCGCCGTCCTCTTCACCCGTGAAAAACGTGCCGTTGTAAAGCACGTTCAGAAGAGCCGTAAGCTTTTCCTGATCAAAATTGCCGCCGAGAACGCTGCTCATAAGGGTCAGCGTGTTTGTCAATGCGCCGTAGCAGGTGCCGACGTAGACGTATCTGCCGTGCCCTGCCGCACACCATGAATAGCTTTGCCCGCGTGCGCCCTGTCCGGCGTCCGCTGCGGAAATAACGCCGTTGCCGACATAGTCAACAATGCCGTCGTTCTGCCCGGAACCGTTGTCGGGGTGAGTGATTTTTTCAAAGCGCAGCGTGCCGTCCGGCTGAGCATAGCTCAGTGCGGAAACACCCGTGAAACAGTTTGCGCAAAGTGTCAGGCAAAGAATAAAGCTGACAATTGCATTAAAAAGACTCTTTTTCAATTCTGTACCTCCCGCCCGCTTTTTTGCGGGCTTTTAGAAATTTGAAAACAGGTAAGTACTTTTCGCCCGTTTCATACTAATTATATATCTAAAATATGCGCATGTCAATACAAAAAACGGAAAGCCCGAAGAAAAAAATGAAACCCGTTCATGCGTTCGGTGAGTGATACTCCGATTTTTGTGTTGACATTCAGCTCAAGACGCGGTATAATATGCCTGATCACAAACAAGGGTGAAATATCGCCCTCGAATTTTTAATGTTTCGCGCGGGTGTAGCTCAATGGCAGAGCGTCGGCTTCCCAAGCCGATCACGTGGGTTCGATTCCCATCACCCGCTCCATTTTTTTAATACAGCAAGACTTTTAATAACTGTTGAGATTTATTTTGCCGTTAATAAAAAAAGAAACAGAATAAGCATCAATATCAATACGGCTATGGCTGCAACGGTAAATACGTCTGCAAAATATGCATCGGCTGCATGTTTTGCAGCTTTGTTGCCGTTGTTTTTGTTTGCCGAAGATTTGTTGAAGTTTTCATTTGTGCGAACTGCATTTTCAAAATCTAAATCCTGCGGCTGCGGGATACGTTTCGCCTGAGCTTTGCGCTGCTCTGCCAATGCACGCCTGTAAAGAGACAGCGGATCGCTTAAGTTCAAAATGCGTGTGCAGAAGTTTTCAATCCATACAGCATCAGAAGGTACGCAAAGGCTCTCTTCACTGCAATCAGGCTCATGCGCAATCAAGTTTCTGATATGGCGGTAATGCTTCAATTTTTTTAAGTCATTGTTCCACCCTGCAACAAGGGATGGACCGAAAGGGGTACAGGTCATCTCGTCAATGTATGCGGACACACGTCGCTCATCGCGCATAATTTCCCCGCAAAGTTTTTCGAGATGTTTGTAAGAATTCATGAAGCTCATAATGATTGGTCTGATAATCTAAAGCATTAAAATGAACGACTGTCGAACGTTTTCCAATTTCGGCAGCCGCTCGTGTAAAGAAAAATGCAAACAAAAAGAGCATTAATGTTCCGGTTATTCGCAGCTTCGGCGGTTCACGGAAAAGGCCGTTTGTGGTGGTTTATTCCGACTTTTTGCTCTCACCGCAATAGAGCAAGCGGTAAACGAGAACCGCGATGACTGCGCCTGCAAGCGGAGCGGCGATGAACAGCCAAACCTGCTTAAGCGGAGCCGTATTGCCGAGCAGTGCGCTCACAAAAGCGGGGCCGAAACTTCTTGCGGGGTTGACAGAGGTTCCGGTGTAATAGATGCCGAAGATGTGCACAAGTGTCAGCGTAAGCCCGATAACAAATCCGGCAATTTTTCCGTTTTCGGCTCTTTTCGTAACACGAAGAACAACAAAAACAAAAACAAACGTGAGAATAATTTCGATTACGAAAGCACCGAGAATGCTGATATGGCTTGATGCCGATTCAAGGTAGCCGTTTGAACCGAGTCCGCTTTGCACGTTGCCGTTTGAAATCAGCGCAAGCACGCCTCCGCCGGCGATACCGCCGAGAAACTGTGCCGCAAGATATGTGAGAAACTCGCCGATACCCATGCGCCCGTCAAGCAGCATTGCAAGCGAAACAGCAGGATTGATATGACAACCGGAAATGTCTCCGATTGCGGCAGCCATTGCAATGATAACAAGACCGAACGCAAGCGCAACGGTCAATGTCGTCAGCGGAAAGGTCGGGGAAAACAGCAGAGCTGCCCCGCAGCCGAAAACCACAAGAATCATTGTGCCGAGAAATTCGGCAGCAAATTTTCTGAACAGGGTAGGGATTTTACATGTCATGACAACGCCTCCGAAAGTCAATAATCTTTTCTATATTATATCAGCTTTTCGGATTCTGTCAACAGTTTTTGTCAAAAAGAGAACACAAAAAACTCTCCGCTTTCGACAGAGAGTTTTGCCTGCAAAATCGAAATATTAATCCGAAACGGGTTGAAAATTATCTCTTTTCGGAAGAATCGACGATTTCTCCGTCGAGGGTTGCTTCAACGGGAGAATCTTCGATGCTTGCAATTGCCTGCTTTGTGAAAACAAGGCGAACTTTGTCGGGACCGACGCTGACGAAGACAACATCGCCCTTAACGGCGGTGACGGTGCCGTAGATGCCGCCGATCGTGCGGACACGGCTGCCGGCTTTGAGCCCGTCAAGCATTGACTGATACTGCTTCTGACGCTTTTTGTTGCTGCGCGCCGAGAGCACAAACATGATGATGAGTGCCGCAATAAGAATCAGCGGCAGACCGAACTGGCTGAAAAATCCGGAGATCGCGTTGCCGGTTTCAGCAGACATTCCATCAAACAAAAACATTGTTAACATACCTTTCTCTGTCGGGTTAACCGTATTATCCATATTATTCTATATCACCGAGTGCAGAATGTCAAGTGCAGCGTTGAAATAGAATTATTCCGTAAAAATACTCGGCATGCGGCATCAGCGTTTCGGATCGTCAGCCGAAGAGCAGCGCGAATTTATCCAGCAATGCACAGGGTTTATAGGAAAGTTTGGATTTTCGCAGACCCTCATCACCGGTATCGTCCTGCCGGTTGATAAAGTTTACTCCGGGAAGTTTCATGCTTTCCGCAAAACACATTGCAAGCGTTTGATATGCGCCGGAAAAATCACGGAGCGCTTTTTCAATATGCACATGCAGCGTGTCGCCTACAATTTCGCCCGCCGTGAGCCCGACAACAACGCCGCCCGCACGGAGCATTCCGCCTGAAATGCCGAGTTCGGAAATGCATGGGAGGAATTCGTCAATGCGTGCAAGCTCGTCTGCGGAAATGTCGCTGCCCTTATAGAATTCATCGCGGTTGAGGCGCATAAAGCTTTCCGCTTCCGGGAGGTTTTCGCCCGTCAGCATTTCAAAAGAAAAATCCGGATGTTCGGCTTTGAATCTGTTTACATGGTTGCGCTGCCCGTGCAGTGCTTTCCCGTTATAACCGCAGAATTGCTCATACGGATAAAGATAATCCGCTGAAGCGCGGTCACTGACGATTTCGGCTTTTCGGCCGATAATGCTTTGAATCACATCAACGTATTCGGAAGGAATGCAGGAAAAACGCAGAGGAATGCCTCGTTTTTCGGCATCATCGCGCGCTTCAAGCACGGCAGCGGAAAAATCACCCGTGCCTACGGGGCAGTTATAATACAAGCCCGAACCGTCTCCGCTTTCAAAAACAAACATTCCGTCAGCTTCCGCACAGCGCATATGATAATAATGCCGCCATATGTAGAGGCAGCCGGGAGTATAGTCACAGATTTGTATTCGGCTGCGGCGCAGGCTGCGGCCCTCGCGAATCAGCAGCTCTTTTGTAATCGGTTTGAAATCAAGCATGTTCAGTTGCTTCCGAGTATTTATAACACTTTGAATTTTGCAGTGCACTCGGCGAAAGCCGGCGGCACTGAAAAAAATATGAAAAGCGCGGGCGAACAATGCGCTTTTCGGCAGATCGTTCGCTCGCATGTGAATTTCAGAGTAATATCAACGGTTGCTCGGACTGTTCAAAAATCAGTCTTCGGCATTTTCTTCATGATCATGATCGTGATCATGCTCATGGTCGTGGCCGCAGGAAACGCAGTTGCATTCGCTGTCGGTTCTGCCTTCTTTGCGGGCATAGTAGTTATCGACAGCCGCTTTAACAGCTTCTTCCGCAAGAACGGAGCAATGAAGCTTTGCGGGGGGAAGACCTTCCAGAGCTTCCACAACGGCGGAGTTGGTCAGTTTGAGAGCTTCGTCAATGCTCTTGCCCTTGATAAGTTCCGTTGCCATGCTGCTGGTTGCAACAGCCGCACCGCAGCCGAAAGTCTTGAAGCCAACGTCCTCAATAATGCCGTCATCGTTGACTTTCAGGAACATCTGCATGATATCGCCGCATTTCGCATTGCCGACCATGCCGACGCCGTTTGCATCCTTGATTTCGCCCATATTGCGCGGATGTGCAAAGTGATCCATAACTTTTTCGGTATACATATTGATTTATCCTCCGATTGAAACTTTGTTCGGGTTGTTTATTTTTCTACAGATTTTGATTTAAATCAGATCAGCCGTGATACAAAGGCGACATTTCGCGCAGCCTTGCAACGATGCGGGGAAGAACATCAAGCACATAGTCAACATCTTCTTCGGTTGTGTCGTCCCCAAGGGTGAGTCGCACGGAACCGTGTGCAATTTCGTGCGGGAGGCCGATCGCAAGCAGAACATGACTCGGGTCGAGTGAGCCGCTTGTGCAGGCGGAGCCGCTGGATGCCGCAATACCGTTCAGGTCGAGCATAAGAAGGATGGATTCGCCTTCGATGTACTTGATGGAGAAATTGACATTGCCCGGCAGCCTTTCGGTGCGATGCCCGTTGAGACGAACCTCGGGAATGCGTGCTTCAATGCCCGCAATGAGTTTATCACGGAGACGGGTCATTCTTGCGCTTGTTTCATCGATGGATGAGCAGGCAAGCTCGACAGCTTTGCCCAAACCGACAATGCCCGCAACGTTTTCGGTGCCGGCGCGCCTGTTGCGTTCCTGTGCGCCGCCGATAAGCAGGGAGGGGAGCAATATGCCTTTGCGGACATAGAGTGCGCCCACACCTTTCGGTCCGTGGAACTTATGCGCAGAGAGTGAAAGCATGTCAATGTTCATTGCCTGAACATCGATGTGAACATGTCCGACTGCCTGGACTGCGTCCGTATGGAACAGAACGCCGCGCTCGCGGCAGATTGCGCCGATTTCGGCAATGGGCATCAGCGTGCCGATTTCGTTGTTGCCGAACATGACTGAAACAAGAATCGTGTCGGGACGAATGGCCTCGCGAACCTGCTCGGCCGTGACTCTGCCGAATTCGTCAACGGGAAGGTAGGTAACTTCAAACCCCTGCTTTTCAAGGTAACGGCAGGTATAAAGCACCGCATGATGTTCCACGGCGGTGGTGATGATATGTTTGCCCTTTTTGCTGAGCCTTTCCGCAATGCCGCGCAGAACCATGTTATCGGATTCCGTGCCGCAGCCGGTAAAAATGATTTCTTTTTCGGCATCCGCCGCATTCAGTGCGCGGGCAACCTTTTCCCTTGCGTCCGCAACTGCCTTGTGCGCTTCCTGCCCGAATGTGTGAAGGCTGGAGGGATTGCCGTAAATGTCCGTAAGATAGGGCATCATGGCGTCAAGAACTTCTTTGTTGAGCGCGGTGGTTGCCGCATTGTCCATATATACACGTCTCATTTGTTGTCTTGATTCCTTTCCATTTGAGTAATGTAATCATCCGCAAGGTCGCGGACGGAGGTTGTGTTCAAAACGTCGTCAATGCGCCTTTGCAATTTCAGCCAAAGCGGGCGTGCGGAGCAGGAACAGACGTTGCTGCAATCCGTTCCGGTTGTGCCGACGCAATCTACAATTGCCGTGCTGCCTTCAAGAACTCTCAGCACCTCACCGACGCTGATAAGCTCCGGCGAACGGGCAAGCACGTACCCTCCCTGAACGCCGCGCAGCGCAGTCACAAGCCCGGCTTTTTTCAGTGAGGCTATAAGCTGTTCAAGGTATGCCGCGCTAACGCCCTGCCTTTCGGCAAGCTGCGCAATGGAAAGCCTTGCTCCGGAATCGTATTCGGTGGCCAAATCAACCATTGCTTTAAGTCCGTAACGACCCTTTGTAGACAGCTTCATATCGCGTGCGGCACTCCTTTCACCTTGTTTGCGCCCGTTAACACCGAATTTATCGACTTCGAACGGGCTGCACTTTTATTATGTGCAAAGCATACCACTTTACTCGGATATTGTCAATAATTCCGAGCAGTTCACTCGGATATATTTTAACTTAATCAAACCAAAAACGCCTGCCGCAAAAGTCACTCTGCGACAGGCGTATGCGATTTGTAATTAAAACGGGAATTATCCGGTGAGAACACGTAAATATCTCTCAAATACCGCTGCTTGCAACGCCGGTGTCGGTTTTGCCCGCATTGGATGCGGCAGCAGCCTCAAGCAAGGCGATCCGCGCTTCAAACTCATATATTTTTTGCGCAAGCGCGGAAAAGTTTTGATTTAAGCAGTTTTCGTTAGCCTTAATATCTTCTTCGTGCCGCTGAACATCGTCCGCTTCGCTGCGTTCGGTGGGCAAAGCAACATAGTATAATGCGCGCATGTCAAGTGCCATGTCAATCCACCCTCTTTCCGATCCCGATTTCAAGCTCAAGTCCGCCGCGCAGGGTGAAACTTCCGCCCGCTTCGTTCGACAGTTTCAGCCGAAAGCATCTTCCGCCGTTTTTCAGCGGAATTTCGGTAACTTTTGAACAGCTGTCGGGCAGCTGTTTGCGGCAGGTGTATGTGTTGCCGTCAATTTCAACCGTCACTTTCAGCGTGCCTCCGCTGCCGCGCAGATAAAGCCTGCGCAGATTCTTGACGGCGGACTTGGCTCCGAGGTCTGTAAGCGGTGTGCACCAAAAGGCATTTATCGGTTCACCGTCATAGTCCATGCCGTTATTAAAAAGATAAACAAAACGTTTTGAATTGATAAAAAGCAGCCTGCTGCCGGAAACCGCCATGTCGATAAGCTCGAAACCGTTCCTGCGCATATATCGCCTTTCCAAAAGGTCATATTCGATCATTTCGTCCCTTGCGCTGCGCCGAAAAGTGAAATACAGCCTGTCGCGAACGATTTTTATGCGGCAGCCGGAAACTTCCGCCGTTGCCATATAGGCTTTTATGCAGCGCATATCCGCACAGGGACGCGCAGTGACTCCGTTGTAGTAATACAATCCGTTCTGCGTTCCGAAATACAGCATGTCGCCGTACACGGCAACGGCGGCATGGTTGGTCTGCGGTATTTCCGTGTCGATATGTTCAACGGTGTAATTGGAGGGTCTGTCCCCGAACAGTCTGTAAAGGCTGTTCTTTTTGAAAATAAGCAGCTGATTGGAGAGCGCACGCACTGCAACGATCGGGTCGCCTCCGAGTGCGCCTATCTCAACATGACCGCCCTCAACGGCGGGAGAGGCTTCAACCGCACCCCATTGTTCAACGGTGCGTCCGCTGCCCGGAAGAACGGAATAATACAGCCTGTCCGGATTGGCCGCATCGCCGGCCGCAAACAGTCTTCCTCTGTACATCGTCAGAAACGAAACGGGAATGTTTGATGCGTTTTCTTCCGAACCGAATTGGGTGACGCTGCTGCCGTCAAATTTAATCATGCCGTGCTGTCCGTCGGCGATAACAAGGTAATCCGTTGTGTTGATGCGAACCTGTGCGCAGTCGTATATGGGTTTTGAGCGTGTGCTTTGATAGGTATAAACGGGTGTCCATGCGTTTTCAATGTATGCATAAACAACACCTCCCGCAATAACGACCGGTATTTCCGCACCGTTCGTTCGATAAAGTGTAAAAAAGTCAATGCGGAGCGTGCCGGGCACGGCAGCTTCAAAGAGCCGTGTGAATCCGTATGCAACACGCAGTTCGCCGCCGTCGGTGCACATATTCGCCGCATCGGGCGTGCAGGCGGGGGACATAAGGTTCTCATCGCCCGATTGATTCAGGCCGATGAATCTGTCAACGGAATAGGTTTGAATGCTCATTTGTCGGTTCCTTTCTCAGTTTTCAATTATTGATTGCTGTTAAGCATTTTGCGGCGGATCAGTAACGGTTCACAATGCGGAAAGAATCATCGTCGCGTATATAGCCGCGCAGCTTGGCCTTGCCCGCTTCAAACATCGCAAGATAAATGTTGCCGCCGCTTTGTGTCGAAACATCGCCGCCGAGCCGTTCGCGCCCGACAACATAGGTCACAACAAGCCCCAAAAGGCCATCGTCAAGGTCGCTTCGGTCTGAATTGTCGTTCAGCGTTCGGGGCTCGTACCGATAAGTGATCTCGGCTGCCGTGTCATACGGGAGCAGGAGTGTATTCGTTCGGTCGCCGCACCTGAAAGGCACAGCTCTGCCGAGCTGAACAACGCGTTCAATGCGTTTCACGCGGCGGGGCAGCAGGCTCGTGTCAACGATGCCTGCCGAAGTACGGACTTTATCTGTGCGGAACAGCCCGAGTGCATCTGCAAGTTCGCGCTGCGCATCGTTGGCGTATTGCGTCAGCCTCACACGGTAGTTTTCAAGGGTTTGTGCATCGTGTCCGCGGTCAAGCTGAGCAAGTGCGGCGGTAAGAATGTCGTTAAGGGTCATATCCTTCCGTGCCTCCTGTCAAAAAACTCTGTCGGAGCAAGTGCCGCCGTTCAGCCGCACTCCGCCGGAGTAAGCATTGCATTCGTATGCCTTTGAAATGCGTGCGGCTGTGCTCCGAACGATTTTGCCGCTTTTGATAACAGCCGCAACGGCGGCGGGAACTTCAACGGGGACGCCGCGTTCAATTCTGTAGTTCACGGAGTTGATGCAGCCGACCCACGGGGAGTTTGTGCCGTTTTGTTCAATGATTATTGTTTCCGCTGCCGCGTTTTTTCGGCGGCAGTCTGCGGGCTTGGTCCCGTTTTTTGTGTTTTCCATTTGTTTTTCTCCTTGCTTCTTGAATATTAACAATCGATTTGGGTTTTCGGAAAACAAAGCTGCCGCCGAGCCTGCCGCCGGTGCGCGGATTGCTGTGCGGACAGCATTGCTTAAAAAGGTTGAAAATTTCCGAACGTTGATGTACCATATAATCAAAATCGTCGGGCAGTCCGCTTCGGGCAGTCCGCGGCTTTTATCTTTGTCGAAAGGCGGCCGAAACACGGAATACGGCGTATTCGGTCGGTTTACATTGAAAATGAAACGTAAACATATTCTCGGCGTGCTTTGCGTCGTGCTCGCTTCCGCATGCTACGGAATAACCCCTATTTTGTCCAATGCCGCACTGAACGGCGGACTGCCCGCATCGTTTGTAGCCCGACTGTTTCCGCGCGGAGGCGCAGAGTTTCTGATTGCGGACGCCTCACGCGAAATGACGAATGAATGCGTTGTGCTGTACAGCATGGGCATTGCAAGCCTGCTTTCGCTTTTTAATTGCCTTATCGGGAAAAAGCGTCTTGACGTCAGCGGGAAACAGCTTGTTCAGCTTGCCGCTTTCGGCGGCGGTGCACTTGCCGGAACGCTTTTGCTCATCACTTATGCCTATCTGCGCATACCTGCGGGAATGACGATAGTCCTGAACTTTACCTATCCCGTGTTTGTAATGTTGATCACGCTCGTTTCAAAAAAGGAGCGCATAACCGCCGTGAAATTTATCTCGCCGCTGCTTGCGCTTGCAGGCATCGCGCTCATTTCAAATGCTTCGTTCAGCGGCAGCGTGAATGTCGGCGGTGTGCTGATTGCGCTGCTCTCCGGCGTTGTGTACGCAGTGTATTTTATTGCGGGCCGAGAAAGTGCGTACGCCTCGCTTGAAACGCCTGTTTCAAACTTCTATATAACCGCTTCCGCCTGCCTGTGGAGCCTTGCGGCAGCGCTCATCCTCGGAAGGTTCTGCCTCCCGGCCGACAGCGTAATGTGGATAATTCTGTTTTTTGAAGCATTCCTCGGTTATGTTGTCGGTCTGCGTCTGCTGCTTGCGGGCATAAAACTGCTCGGCTCGGTCAGTGCCTCCGCCTTGAACACCCTTGAGCCCGCATTCGCCTCGCTCACAAGCATGGTGGTCTTCGGTGAGGCGATGGGGCTGCTGAAGGGCTGCGGCGTGATTCTTGTGCTTGCCGCCGCCGTGATAGGCATTCTTACGCTGAATCGAGAGGATTCGAAAACCCGTTCAAAGGCCTAAATCCGCGAAATCCGAAAAATCTTCCGAACAGTTGAAGTTTTCACCACTCTCAAGGCAGCTTTTTGAGCAACGTCCGCAGCTGTCGTAAAGTTCGTGCGCCTCCGCAGAAGGCTCGGCGGCGGCAGAGGCGTTGACATGCACATCTGATACATCCGTATCAGCGGTGCTGCCGTCGGAATTGTCGGCAATGTCGGGAAGATTGGGCTCGGCGGATTCGGAATCTCCGCCCTGTCCGGAACCCGGTTTGCCCATTCCGCTCGATACGGCGTCAAACATGCCGTTTGCCGCAAGTGCAACAACAGCAGCGTTAATAACGGAGATTGCCGCCGTGCCGAGTGACAGTGACTTGTCAAAAATGAGTGCAAGCATCAGTATGCAAAGCGCAATGCCGAAGCTTAAAAGCCTTGTCGGTATTTTTTTCAACAGCGGTGCTTCCTTAATGAGCTGGGTAACAACCGAGGTCGCAACCGTTGCGCCCGAACTTGTGAGTAATGAATTCCATGTGAAAAACTCCTGCAATTTTACCTCACGTCCTTTCTTTTGCTGAATTTAATGCGGTTTTGATGCTCCGCATTCTCGTGCCGCCGGATTCGGCGTAATTTGTGAATCCGAAATTGCTTCATGCCGCTCCCGGGTCGGAGCAGGGGTTGCCCGCATAGAGACTGTGCATTTCAACAAATTCATTCACGCCGCTCATCGTAAGTTTGCCGCATTTGCCGTCAACGCTGCCGCAATAGTACCCCAATGCGTTCAGTGCCGTCTGCAAATGTTTTATGGCATCGCCCTGTATCATCGGTCTGCGAACGGTCAGAATGATCTGCTCATCATAGCAGTTTTCGGTGTAAATCAGCTGTTTCGAAACAAGCCCGCGGTGTGTCCACGGCCTGTCCGAAAATTTCGTAACGCAAACGCCGAAATTCAGACCGCGTGCTTCAACGATCAACGGTTCACCGTTCAAAAAGCCGCAAACATAGCCCACATGGGTCATTCTTTCGCTGCTTCCCTGAATGAACACAGCCTCGCCCAAAACGTATGGTCTGCCGATGCCCGAAATTTCGCCTTTTTCGGTACACCATGCGGCATAGCAGTAATGCGCGTTGACATCAACTCCGACAAAAACATCCAAAAGCCCCTGACAGTCGCAAACCGTCACTCGGCGTGCGGCCCAGTTTTCGGTTGCGCGGTCGAACCTTTCACGGGTCCAGCCGCGTTTGCTGTAATATTCCGAAAAACGTCTGTTAAGCAGATCCTGAGTAACGATGTTTCCCGTTGTTCCGAACAGATACTCCCACGGAGAGGTTCCGCATTCTTCAATATCAAGCGGAATCTGCGCTCCCGCGGGGATTGTTTCGCGTTTTGCGTGAGAAAGTGCAAAACGTACAAAATCGATTGCATTCTTCATGATTTGTTTCCTTTCTTTTTCGTTGTTTTATTCTGCTGAATTAAGCCCATGCGCTCCAGTTTTTGGCACCTGCCGAAACGGTGCAGGTGCGGTGAATTATTGTGCCGTCGGTCAAAAGTGCGGCCTGCTCGATCGTTCCGTATTCGCTGCCTGCGCTGCCGGAGAGCGCGGCGGAAACAACGAGTATGCCTCCTTTATAAAAGTACCAGCCGCTTTCAACCGCAAAATCAACCGGGTCATCGTTCGGCGTTGAAGCGGTCGGAAGTTCGACTTCCCCCCGAAAGATTCTGCTGCGTTCCGTTTCTGCTGCTGCGCGCTCTGTCTCCGCTGCCGAACGTTCAAGTTCCGCTGTCTTTCGTGCGTTTTCGTTTGCAATGCGATTATTCTCCGCCTCGCTGCGTTTCGCTTCGGCTTTTGCGCGATTGGTTTCGGCCGCGGCTCGGTTGTTTTCGGCGGAAATGCGCAAGGCTTCATTTTGCTTACGCGCGGCTTCGTTCGTTTCGCGGGTCGTTTCTGCCCGCGCCCTTCCGGCTTCGGCGGTTTTTCGGCTGTTTTCGGCATTCACCCTGGAGGTTTCGGACAGTATTCGCCCCTTTTCGGAGGCAGCTCTGCTTTTTTCCGCTGCCGCGCGTTCGGCTTCGGCGGAATTTCGCGCGGTTTCGCTCTTAACGCGTTCCCCCTCTGCAATTCCGATTGCGGAAAGAACTGCGGAAAGCGGAGGTGCGGCGGGCTCGCTTTCGATAGTTGAAGCATCGTAAATCGCGCTGCGGCAAGAAAAATTGAATTTTGCGGTTGTAACAAGACTGTCATAAACAGTTGCTCCCGCTGCGGAATTTTCGGTTCCGCCGCTGTAGATCTGAAGTTCGCATTCCACAATGCCGGGTGCAAATGACTGCGGGCGGAGCTGAAGCTTAACTTTGTCATCCGATATGCTTATACCGCCGCCGCTCTCTGCGCTGTCCTGCATGTATTTGCCGCGTGAATTTGAAAAAGCTGCGATTATTCGCCGCCCTTCAACCGAAACGGGAATGCCCGCATCGGTCAGCGCAAGATAAACAACATTGCCCGTGTCCCCGTCCACAACACTGAAATCGCCGCCGCAGCCCGGCTGTTTAAGGTCAAGAGTGATATCAAATCGCTTGATAAAACTTGTTTCGCTCATTGAATCCTCCTCTCATTTGCCTTGCGGAACAAAGCGGTTCATAATCAGCTCGTACAGCTCGTTTCCGAGCCTTTGCCGCATCTGTTCTCTTATTGCCGTCCATTCGGAAGAATTGCTGAAGAAAACATTATCGAGATTCTGCGCGGAAAGATGGGAAAGATAGGCACAATAATAGTTATAGTACTTTCCGCTTCCTTCGGGATAACTGCCGCCGCCGGAGCTGCCGCTCTTGCCCTTTCCGTTCCCGTTTCCGCCTTGTCCGCCGCTTTTTCCGTTTCCGGAACCTCTTCCTGCCTGTTGTGCGCGGAGCTTTTGCATGTCCTGCCTGTGCCGAAGCTGCATTTCGGCAAAACTCTGCTGAATGCCCGCAAGCTCCTGCGTTGCTTCATAAAGATATTTTGCAAGCTGAGCATTATAATTGGCCTCAAGCATTGCAATATCGGCCGCAACAGCATCGTATTCGCGCCGCTTCATTCCGGAAAGGTAGGTTGAACCGCCCATCCCGCGAGAGTATGCGTCCGCATCCAATTCCGCAAGCGTCGTTTCGCCGTGTTCCCGTCGGTTGTCGATTGCGGAATCCACGGCAGGGCGCAGAAATTGTTCAAGTTGAGAGTAAAGCTCTTCAAGCGTCGGAAGAGTCAGTGCAACCCCATAACCGTGAAGTGTTTCAAGCAGGCGCGTGTAATAGTCTTCAAAACTGCCGGAGCTGCTGCCGGTTCCGCTGTTTTCGTTTCCCTCGTCGGATCCGCTTGAATTATCGGAATTGCCGACGGCATTAATGCCGACGGAATTCGGGCTGTTTGCTCCGTTTGAGTGGTTTTCCGTATCTGCGCCGCTCAAATGAATCAAACCTGCCGTGCCTTTCTGCGGGTGAAAAATGCCTGCCGCATGAGCTGCTTCTGCGGTATTGGGTTTGGCGGCGGCAATTCCGCGCAAACCTGAAGTGCTTTTTTGTCGCGGTCGAACGGCTGCAAGCTTCATTCCCCGCGGTTCGGGTGCCGAATCTCCGAAAACTGCGGTCGAAGCGGCGGTGTTAATCGGCACGATATCGTTCAATGCTTTTCTGCGGCGTTTTCCCGTCAATTGATTTACCATACCTGTTATTTCGTTCCTTTCTTTTTTGCTGTTAATTCTGTATTGAAGGTAAAAAACGGTGTAAAGGGATTTCCGAACACGGAGCCGGCAATATTTGAGGCTTTCGTTCGAAAACCCCGCGGTATCGGCTGATACAATCAAAATACATCGTCGATACCGTTTGTTTTGTTTCAGGAAACGGTATGCTCAATGCGGACAAGCCACAGGTCGTTCAGAATGACCGCCGCATAGGCGGCAACCTTTGCACCGACTGTTGCGCGCTGATCGAGCGGATCCGCAGTGCCGCTGCTCCCGTGCGGTTTTACGATCAGCTGAACCGCACCCCTGCCTTCAAGGTCAACAACGCCGTAAGCGTCCTTGCCGAATACCAGCGTGCAATGAACATCAGCCGCACGGTTCCCGTTGTCGGACTTTGCCGCATCATCGCTCCAAACGACGCTGTTTGCGGTCAGTGTGGCGGCTTCGGTCAGCTTAACGGTATTTGTATCCGCATCATACGGGGTTTCGGAATCCAGCGTGTATTCATTGCTCCCGATATGAATGGTGTTGCCGCCGACGGAGAGATATTCTTTCTCCGCTTCGGTGGGCGTGTTTTTAAGCACAAAGGTTTTTGATGAGGTCGTAGCCGCTTTAACGGCATTGTGAACGCTCTGAGAAAATACTTTGGCCTCAGTGCTTTCAACAAACACAACACCGAACAATCTTCCGATTTCTCCGCTGTAGATAGCTTCGGAATTGCTGTAAGTCGAAACGTTTTTCCACATCTCATCGTTCTGAAGGTCATATGTGGCCTCCGGCGAGCAGATACAGATGAAATGCGGCTGCCTGCCGCCTTCACAGAAGGGGCGCGCTTTGTTCTTTTTCAGCGTTCGCACCGCTTTTCGAATTTCGGTCGTCGTCAGCCTGTCTTCGCTCGTCAGGGCATTTCTGCCTGCTCTGCCGCCGGCATATTGAACGTTGCTGCCTGCACACATTGCATCGCGTGTGATCCACTCCACAACCGTGCCAAGCTGTTCGCCGAGAAGCTCGGCGGAATCATTGATAACTTCGTCATATGCCGTAAGGTCGAGCAGGTCACTGACTTCAACATATGCACCGTATTGCTTAACTTCCGCCTCAACATCCGTCTGTGAAAGTGTCTGCCCGGTGGGAGTTTCGCCTTCAACAAGGCCGGATATTGCGGTTTCGGGGTCGAAAAGGTTCCAACGGCGGAAGTTTACGTATTTTCCGCTGTTGCGTGGAATGGGGCGTTTCTGTCCGAATTCCGCATGGACAAATCGCGTCTTTGCGCTTTCAAGAAGCTGCCTGTCATAATATTTCGCAGGGAACTTAGCGTTCACGGCTGCGGTTGCGGTGGTGTTGATGGTGGTTTTGTTCATTTTGTTTTCCTTTCTTTAATAAATCTGTTTTGCTCGGCTTTTATCCGCGCTCAAAGTCGTATCCTGCGCCCGTCCATGGCGGCGCGCTTAAGCTGCTTTCGGAGTGTACGGAACTGCTCCGCGCTCATTGTTTCATAATCCGCTTCCGGTGCCTGCGCAAGGCCGCCTGCGAGAGGAAGCGGCAGACGTTCGGCATTTGCATCCGCAGCGTCTTCAAAGGATTCCTCCGCATTTTCTTCGGCGGCAGAATCAGCGGTTTTTGCTTCGACTTTCTCCCAAACGGAGATTATCCTGTTCACAATGCTTTCGACTTCCGCCGCATTCGCAATGAGTTCGTTCGGCAGATGCAGCCTGTTTATAAAAGCTTTGCCGAGTTTTGCATATGCGTTTTCATGCTGCACGGCAGCGGCAGCATTTTCGGCTTCGTTTCCTTGAAGAGCAGGTTCCGCTGCTTCCTTTTCGGCTTTGTCTTCGGGCTGTTCCTTTTGCGGAAGCAGCTGCAAAAGCTCCTTAAATGTTCTTTTTTTCGACACTAAACTGTTTCCTTTCTTTTTTAAAATAATCCGTTCGGTGTTTTACGGCGGCCTCTCGTATTCGGCAGCCGTCCGCCTCAGCTCCCCGAAAAAACAAATAAGAGCGTTCCGTTCCGTCGGCACGTTCAATGCGTGCGGACTTCATCGGTTCGCTCTTTCTGTCAGCTGAGGCGGTCACTTTCTGTTAATTTGCCGCAGGCGCGGTTTTTGCCGCGTTTTATCGGCAGACGGAAAGAGCGGTGGCCAACGCATTCTTCCATCATTTACTATTATAGCATAGATAAAACCAAGAATCAACTGTTAGGAGAAAAATATTTATAAAAATCTCTTAGAAGCGGAAATGCAGAATCGACTTATCATCGGCTGTGCGGCGGTAGATTTGCCGAAAACATATGAAAAAACCTCCCCGTCGATTTTTGATCTTGGGGAGGTCGCTGTTTAATATGTTGTGTGAAAAACGAAATAAAGGCTTATCTCAGCCAATCGATATTGCCGGCAGCAACGGTATCGACTCCGTAAATAACAACAAAATCCTTTGCGTTGTATTCCTTTGCAAGCTCACTCGGCGCGGGCATCGTGGGGCTGTAGTACATCGTGCGGGTATCAAGCATTATGATTGTGTTATAATGCGCCGCCAAAAACGGCACTATCGCATTGCCGTAGCTGTCCTTAAGCACAAACAGTGTGCCGCTTTCAACGTTCGGATTCACGATTTTTGTAATGCCGTGGTTGCTGTACAGGTATGCGGCATATTTATCAACAACATCGTCGGAGAGTTTATCCGTGTCAAGAGAACCGCGATGTTCGGTTTCAACCGTGCCGTCAATAACGGTAACGCTCAGGTCGCTGTCATAGCTTCCGATCCATGTCTGAAGGTCGTCTGCGGGAATCTCCCAAAGACCGCTTTGCCCGTATGCCGTGCCGTAGAAGCTGTAGGAATGCTTTTCAAATTCGCTTTCGGCCAAAGGTTCAAAACCAAGTTCCTTTGCGATTGCGCAGTAAGCAATGTATGAACCTTTCATCGTCAGGTGATGATCCGTGCGGTAATAAAGCTCGGAAACATTGCCTGCATTGTTGAAAACATTGTCGGCAAAAATGCTTTTTGCACAGTTCCGAAGTCCGTACACCGAATTCAGCGCATCGATGATCTGTCCGTCGGCATATTCACGGTGAACGGCGGGAAGCTCCTCCGGAAGCATATAGCCTGCGGAAGGAATGATAAAGGTGAAGGCGTTCAGATCGTTTTCTGTTATAAAGCCGGAAATCTTTTCGGCGTTTGTTTTCATCGTTTCATCATCTCTTTGAACGGGTGCGCTGAACAGGCGGTTATTCTTGCCCAGAGTGACTTTTTCAACGATGCTGCGCCCGGAGTAAAGGTTCATGTGCGAATAAATCGAAACAAACGCATTCCTTGCGGGAAAATGATCCTCCATCCATGTGTCAACTTCGCCCGAGAATTTGCCGCTCAAAATGTTGCCGAGGCTTGTGTTCGGAGCGGAGGCAAGCACGCGCCGTTCGTTCGGACTCAGCTCGCCTTCATGCTTCGGCAAAAACATAATAAGAAGGAAAAATACTGAAATAAACCCCGCAAACAGAACGATTAGCAGTTTGTTTGCAGAGCCGACCGTATTGCGTGTGCCGCGTTTTACCTTGATTTTGCAGTCTTTATTCATAATTATTTCGGGTTGTGGGTTCGTTCGCTGCTGTTCCGTATAACGAAACCTGAATCGAGCTGCGGATTTGACCCTTTTGAGTGAATCCGCAAACTCGATTCGTGCGGTAACGGTGCATTGCGCTTTGCGGCGTTAGGCTGTTTTTAATGCAGCGTCAATCTGCGCATTAAGAAAGCTCTGTGCAGCGGGCGCATCATTGCTGACGATGACAAAAACATAATTGCCGTTCGTCTGATTGACGGCGTTTTCAAGTTTGGGAACCTGATCCGCGCCGTAGCTTGCGTATGCCTCGGCATTGTAATCGATCCACTCTTTGACCGCGCCTTTGCTGATGCTCTCGGCTGCTGCGGCATCAACCGCTTCGATAACTATAACAACTTCCGGAGTGGAAGCGCTGACGGAATAGAAAAGTCTGAAGCTTCCGTCAGCATTCTTTGCAAGCTTCGTTTCGTCAAGTTTAAGCTGAGAAATCGCTGCGTCCGCATTTGGCACTGCTTCGGGTGTTACCTGGAAGCTGCAATTGTTGATAAGGTTGACTCCGATTGAGTTCACATCAAGCTTGAGCTTTGAATAATCCTTGCCGCATGCGCAGAAGATGAGCATTGCCGCAACAAGAACGAATGCGGATGCAATTTTGAGAATGTTAGCCTTTTTCATTTGTAAGTCCTCCGTTTGTTTATCTCTTTTTTATGTTTAACCTTCTTGCCTGCCGCCGTCAGGGACGAAGCACGGCTGCAACCGTGCGGCAGATATGATCCGCCCAGTATTTTGAGTAGGTCATGTTTAAATGAATCCCGTCGCCGGATGCATCCGCGGGCAGACAGCCGTTTGCGTCAACGAGTGCCTCGGGAACGGAAACGTAATGACAGCCGCGCCGCGCCGCAAGATCGACAAGCTGCGCATTGTAAAGCTGGATGTTTTCATTCGTGACCCCCGTTGTGCTTGTGCTGCTGACTTTTGCCGAAACCGGCGGAATCAGCATGATGAAAATTTCGCATCCGGGCTGACGCTGCCATATGTCATCGAGAAATTTGGAATACTTTTCGATGAAAGTGTTGAGATTCGGCCAGCCGAGTTCGTTTTCACCGAACATCAGAATGACGGCTTCATAGCTGCCCGTATTCAGTTCATCAATAACAGGCACACTGCCCGTGGTCGTTGTTTGGGTATATACGGAAAGAATGTTCAGCCCGACGCGGGTGAAAAATTTGCCGTGGGTAATGACACCGTATTTATACAACCCTTCGAACGTGGAATTGCCCACAAATGCACAGTTGTCGAAAACGGTTTGGTCAATGGGTGCATTTGTGTTCAACGGCGCATTCGTGTCGGCAGGTGCGGGTGTTGCCGTGGGTGAAACAGTTTCGGCAGCCGGCGCGGTTGCAGGTTCAACCGAGGGCAGCGGCGCCTTTGTCACGGGCAGAATATCAACAATGACATTCGGGGAATCATCTTTTTTGCATGCGGTCAGTGTGCAGGCTGCAAGCGATGAAAAAACCATCAGCGCAGCCAACGCGGGGGAAAGGAAGGAACGCAGCTTCCCGGTGCGGCGTTTGTTTTTGTATCTGAAACTATTTTTATTCATAATGTTGAAATCCATTCGTTTACTCTGCGGAGAAGCACGGCGAAAATCAAGCCGAGTGTTGTCCGCATGTTCCCTATTATACCAGACCGCTTGCCGCTTTTCAACATTGCAAAGGGCTGCAAATGCGGATTTTGCCCTTTTGAAATGTAACATTTTTGTTAACAAAACAGAACCCGCGCAATAACTGACCTGCACAGCGAATAAGTGTGCGGGATTTTTTTCGGGAAGGGCGGCAAATTTGGCTTTCCCCGCAGCAGACAAACCAAACCGCAGCACTTGATGCGGCACGGACAGGAGCGATCGGCATTGATTTTGTTATTGAGCGAAAGACATGCCGACGTCCGTTCCGCCGTCGCAGGAGAACAGCCATTCGACTTTGTCCCCGTTGTGAAGCTCGATGCTGTCTATGCCCTCGCTCGGAAATTCGCCGTTGACGCGGAAGAGCCAACCGCTTGCGGCTCCGCACGCGCCGTTTTCAAGGCCCTGAATGCTTGTAACAAAGGTTCCTGCCGCTCCGCTTTCAGACACGATCACGATGTCGTATGTGCGCAGCAGCGAGAAAGTTTCGGCAACGGTCTTGCCTTCGGAAAGGGTCAGCATTGCGTTTTTAATAAGCATACCCTCATTTTGAAGGCCGTCTTTAATATTCTGCGGCAGAGACGCGTTGTTGTATGCGCGCGTTGCATCGATTGTAAGCGAAATGCGAACCAAACGGGAAAGATCTGCGGTCTGAGCGGGTGTATTGTGCTCTCCTTCGGAACCGCCGCCGATATTCACCGTTTCGTTGGGGTCAACTGTGTTGGATTGACATGCGGAAAAAACGAATATCATCGCAAAAACAAGCAGAACAGAAACGATGGAATGCAGAACCTTTGCGGAAACGGTGCGGGATGTTGAAGTCTTCATTGGGTTGTTTTCCTCCGAAATTCCGGCGGATGAATGAACCCGCCCTTTTGTTGCACTGAAAGTATAACAACTGCATGAAAAAAAGTCAACAGCAGCCGAAGCCGAAACAAAAGCTTGCTTCAGCCTGCAAGCTGACGCCTTTAAATGCTTTGGTGCTTGCAATAAGCTGGAAGATGTTCTATAATATGAATAAAGCGAATAAAGGTACTGCAGCTGCTGTTGTCGGCTGCGGCGACCTATCGCAAATCACGGCGGAATAACCCGAGGGCAGCGAACTCTCGGGCATATTCGGCTGCATTGAGTTTATATTTGTTCAGCTCGTACACTTGTGTCGGAAGGGGAAATTTAATATGCAGAAAAAGGATAAAATAAACGTGGATAATGCGAAGTATGATTCCTGCGGCGTGAGGATTATTGCGGCATCCGATATGCCCGTATCGCTCTGGAGCGGCGGAAGAACAACCGAGATTTATATTGCGCCGGAGGGAGCTCTTTACGCTGAGCGCAATTTTCTTTTCCGCATCAGCACGGCAGAGGTCGAACTTGAAGAATCGGATTTTACATCGCTGCCCGATTACAACAGGCTGATTGCATCGGTAAGCGGCACAATGCGGTTGGCGCACGGAGCAAACGGCAGCGAAAAGCTTGTGCTGCCCCGCTCAACCGTGTATGCATTCGACGGCGGAATTCAAACCCATTGCGTCGGCAAAGCGCGGGATTTGAACCTTATGCTTCGCAAAGGTGCGGCGGAAGGCGAGCTGGTGTTTGTTGACAGCGGAACGGAACTTAATCTTGAACCAGCCGCGAACGAAACAATGCTACTTTTTGAGTTGGAAAGCGGAAATGCCGCACTTTGCGCAGGCGGGAATGCAAGGCTGCGCTGCACGGCAAACGGACAGTGTGCGCTTTTCACCGTTCGGCTTGTCGGAGAGGCAATTTCTGATTCCGATAATCGGAACGGCTGATTTTCAAAACGGATATTATTAAACGCACCAAAGGGGGTGAACGCATGGAGAATGCGGCAGTTAATTCAAACATGACAAACAGAGAGACGGAAGCGAAGGGACTGAATACCGAAATCAACCCGCTGTTCTCAATTTTAGATAAATCGGAAGAGTTCCGACGGCTGCAAGAAGGTCTTTGCGGCTGCAAGGGTCCCGCCGGTGTCTTTGGGTTGGGCGAAGCACAGCGAACCCATATCGAAGCCGCTCTGTTTTCAAAAGCAAAGCGGCCGATGCTTGTTGTTGTTCCGTCCGAGCAGGCAGCGGCAAGGGTGCACGAGGAACTTTGCTGCTATTATCCCGATGCGGTGCTTTTTCCGGCAAGGGAACTGCCGCTCAATGCCCACAGCTATGTTCAGTCACAGGAATTGACGTCAAAACGACTGCGAACGGCAGCACGGCTGATAAAAGGTGAACCCTGCCTGGTGGTTGCGCCGATCGAGGCCGTTATGCAGCGCATGGCACCGCCCTCCGTGATTTCGGCATTCACTCAGACGGTTCGAACGGGCATGGTAATTGAACCTGCGTCCCTTCTGAAAAAATTTATCGATGCGGGTTATTCACGCGAGGAAATGTGCGAGGGAAGGGGGCAGGTCTGCCTGCGCGGCGGCTGTATCGATATTTTTCCGATAACGGCGGAAAATCCCGTCCGCATTGAATTCTTTGATGATGAAATAGACACAATGCGCGAGTTTGATCCGCTTAACCAGCGTTCAACCGAAAATACGGATTGCGTTGAGATTTTGCCCGCAACGGAACTGCCGCTGGATCGGGATATGCGGCAAAAGGGCATTGCGGCTTTGCGCTCAAAAGCGCATTATGCGGCGGAAACAGAGATTTTGCGTGCGGGCGGAATTCCGCAGAACGCTCTCTCACTGCTTCCGCTTTTTGTGCGGAACGAGATAACCTTGCTTGATTATCTGCCGGAGGACGCCTTGATTATTCTTGACGAACCCTCCCGCATTGAAGAAAGCGCAAGGTTCGCTTTCTCGCGCTTCACGGATAATCTTGCGGATGTTCTGCACAGCGGGGAGGGGCATGAGCTTCAGGCGGGACTGTTGAATGCTCCGAGTGTCACCATGGCGGCGCTGGACAGAAGCTCAACCGCAATGCTTTTTGCGTTTTCAAGGAGTTATCAGCTGATAAAGCCGAAATTTCTTGTAAAATTCGATTCACGGCAGATTTCGCGTTATGTGCAGGGGGATACGGCTCTGCGCGACGACATCGGCCTTTGGCGGCAAAAAGGCTTCTCCGTTTTGCTTTATGCCGGCAGACATGCGGAACGGCTGCATGATATTCTTTCCGATTTGGGAATAGAAGCTCCCGTCACTCAAAAACTCGGCAGGGACATCGTTGAACGCGAAATAATTATCACCGGGCAAACGATTCCGCGCGGGTTTGAGTATCCGGAGCTTCGGCTTGCGGTCGTTTCGGAATATGAGCTTTTCGGTTCGGAATATCGTCCGGAGACAAAACCGACAAAGCACCCGCATAACAGACTGACGCTGTACGATCTCAGCGTCGGCGATCTCGTCGTGCATGAAGCGCACGGAATAGGCAGATTCACGGGCGTCAGCACATTGACGGTTGACGGAAAAACCCGTGACTATATCGAGCTTTGCTACCGTGACGGCGACAAACTGTTTATTCCGACGGATCAGATGGACAGAGTGCAAAAATATATCGGCGGAGAGGAGGAAAAGCAAAAGCTTTCAAAACTCGGCTCCGGCGAGTGGCAGAAAACCGTTGCACGAACGCGGGCGAGCGTGCGCAAACTTGCATTTGACCTTGTGAAACTTTACGGCGAACGCGCAAGACGCAAGGGCTTCCGCTTTTCGAAGGATACGGATTGGCAGCAGAGACTGGAACTCAGCTTTCCTTATCGCGAAACTCCGGATCAGCTGACAAGCATTCAGGAGATAAAGGCCGATATGGAATCGGATAAAATAATGGACAGGCTGCTTTGCGGTGATGTGGGCTACGGCAAAACCGAGGTCGCGCTGCGTGCTGCATTCAAATGTACGATGGACGGCAAACAATGCGCATTTCTTGTTCCGACAACGATACTTGCTCAGCAGCACTACAACACGCTCTGCTCCCGCTACTCCGGCTTCCCGATAAAGGTCGAGCTGCTTTCCCGATTCAGGACTCCTGCGGAACAGGCACGCATAAAAAAACAGACTGCGGACGGAACCATAGATATTCTTGTCGGTACACACAGCATTCTTTCAAAGGACGTAAAATTCAAGGATTTGGGGCTCTTGATCATCGATGAGGAACAGCGGTTCGGTGTCAATCATAAGGAACAGATAAAAAATCTGAAGCGAAATATAGATGTTTTGACCCTTTCGGCAACCCCGATTCCGCGCACTCTGCACATGAGCATGAGCGGCATACGCGATATGAGCGTTATTGAAACCCCGCCGGAAGCGCGTTATCCCGTGCAGACTTTTGTTGTTGAATACAATGATGCTCTTGTGCGCGAGGCAATCATGAAAGAGCTTGCAAGGGGCGGACAGGTCTACATTGTTTACAATATTGTCAAAACAATGGATATCTTTGCTGAGTCGCTGAGCAAACTTGTGCCTGAAGCGCGTATTGCCTATGCTCACGGGCAGATGAGCGAACGCCGGCTGGAAAACACCATGATGGATTTCATGGACTATAAATACGATGTTCTGATTTGCAGCACGATAATTGAAAGCGGACTCGATATTTCAAATGCGAACACCATGATAGTCTATGATGCCGACAAATTCGGCCTTTCACAGCTTTATCAGCTCCGAGGAAGAGTCGGAAGAGGCGCAAGGCTCGGTTATGCCTACCTCACATTCCGTCAAAATAAAGTTCTCAGCGAGATTGCCGATAAACGCCTGTCGGCAATAAAAGAGTTCACGCAGTTCGGTGCGGGCTTCCGTATTGCAATGCGCGATCTTGAAATTCGGGGTGCGGGGGATATTCTCGGCGCGGAACAGCACGGACACATGGCGCAGGTCGGATATGATTTGTACTGCAAAATGATTGATGCTGCCGTTAAGGAAGCAAAGGGCGAAACGGTAAAGACGGAGATCGACACCGTAATGGAGATACCGATAGATGCCCATATTCCTAAAAAATATATTCCGCGTGAAACAGGCAGAATTTCAATGTACAAACGCATTGCGGCGATTACCGATATTGACTCGTTCCGTGATGTTCAGGATGAACTTATCGACCGATACGGTGAAATCCCGCGCTCAGTCCAAAATCTGCTGGATATTGCACTGTATAAATCCCGCGCAGCTCAGCTCGGTATTCTGAATTTCACCGTTCATCCGGAGGAGGTTCGCTTCACTTTCGGCGCCGATGCTCCGTTGGACGGCGCAAAGCTGTTAGCCGCTGTCGGAACAATTGACGGTGCGGCGTTTGCAGCCGGTGAAAAAATTGCGCTTGTCATCAAAAACAAGCATAAGACCGGTGAAGAAATGTTCCGCATTGCACAGGATGCGGTCAACACACTGCTGCTGTGCACGGAAAACGCAGGTTGATTTCCTTTTTGCGGAAAAAACAGCTGCATAATTCCCTTTACGAAAATACCAAATCCGAAGATATATAAACTCGGAGAATTTGCGAATATCTCGGCAGAAGCGGCTTTCATTCCGCAATGATCGGGAGCCGTTGACTTCATATCGGCGAAATGATACAATATAGCGGCAGGCTGCACTGCCTGCAAAATCAACCGTGGAGGCTTATGCATGTATCAACAGAGTGTGGACAGATCCGGCGGATCGCAAAAAAGTGACCTTATTCTTTTCATCGTTCTGATCATTGCTTTTTTCGCAGTCGGAGCGGTGGTCATGTATCTCGAAAAGCTTTTTGATTCGAATGTCCCTCGCTATGTTTTTATCGGGCTTGTTCTTGCCGCAATCTATGCGATCTACAGGCTTCGCATCATCGGCTTTCGCTACACTGTGTTTTATAAAGAGCCGGAGACCGTTTACGATCCGCGTTTTGACGATATGATTACGCATGAGGATTACCCTTACCCTGTCGGAACAATAGTGTTCGAACGCATTGTAAGTGCAAAAGGCACAACAATCGAAACTCTTTGCGGCGGTGACATAGTTGCCGTCTGCGCTCCCGGCAGCGAGTATTCGGGTGAAAATGCTTCGTCGGTTATCGACTCCGCAAATGTTTCATGCAAAAAAGCGGAAAAAGCTTATTCCATTGTGTATAAAAAGGGCGATGCGCTGCACAGGATTTTTTTCAATCCCGATGAAGAATTTCTGAACCATGTGCGCGAGATCGCTCCGCAGGCCGAGTTTTGCTGATTCGGAACACGCGGTGCGCGGTTTCGGAATCTTTCATGATTTTTCATGATTAACGAAAATGCAAAAAAACTGAAGAATACGATTCGTGCGGGAAGGGCGATGCACGGTTATCTTGTCACAAGTGCGGATTGTGATGAAACCGTGCCGGAAGGTGAACCGTCATCGACTGCGGAGCTTTTGCGTCAGTGCGCCGCACTGTTGCTTTTCGGCAGCGAAAAAACGGAGATGCTGGAATTCTCTCCGGATTTTTACGAGCTGAACGGCGGCGCAAAGGTTGAACAAATGCGGATGATTCGGCAGGAACTCAGCAAAAAGGCGTTCGGAGGAAACAACCGCGTTGTTGTAATCACCGACGCCCATATGATGAACGACAGTGCGGTGAATGCAATGCTCAAAATGCTCGAGGAGCCGCCGGAAGGCACGTTTTTTCTGCTTACGGGCATTGAACAGCGCATTCTTCCGACGATTCGTTCTCGCTGCCAGATCGTTCGTCTCGGAACGGCGTCTGCGGCGGAAATCGGTGCGGAGCTGATTCGCTTGGGTGCCGCAAAATCGGAAGCGCAGCGTTTTGCGGCGCAGAGCATGGGGTCGCTGACCCGTGCGAAGCGGCTCATGCAGGACGAAGCTTTTCAAAAACTCAGGCAGAATGCGATTGAAGCTTTGCTTGATATTTTTGAAGGGAAGCTCCCGTTCAAGTGGGCAAAATCAATCGGCAGGGACAGGCAGGCTGCAAAAGAAAGCCTGGGGTTCATGCTTGCCGCATGTCATGATGTTTTAAACAAAAAAACGGGAGCTGCGAGCGGCAGCACAGTCGGCACAAGGCTCAATAATGCTGCCGGTGCATTGTCGTTCAATGCAATTCATTCCGCAGTCATAAAAATCGCAGAGGCGGAAATGCGGCTCAGTTCGAATGCGGGCGTGAACCCGATTCTCGACAGGCTGATAATAGATATTGCCGAGGCAATATCCGATTAATCTGTCGGAGCAGTATTTGCCTGCTTCGGGCATGCGGCGGATGCATTCAATAATTTGATGAAAAATTGGGACGGTTTAAATAATGAACAAGGTAATCGGAGTTAAGTTTAAGGACAGCGGCAAAATTTACTATTTTGATCCGCTGGAGTTGGAAATAGAAAAGGGCGGCAATGTAATTGTTGAAACCGCAAGAGGACTTGTTTTCGGTGAGGTTGCCGAGCCGCCGAGGATAATTGCGGAAGAAAGCATCGTTGCTCCGCTGAAACCCGTTGTCCGCGTTGCAACGGATGAGGACCGGGAGCAGCATGAATACTATCTCTCAAAAGAAAAAGAAGCCTTTAAAACCTGTCAGCGCAAGATTGAAGAGCACGGGCTTGCAATGAAACTTGTTGATGTTGAATACGCATTCAACGGTTCGAAACTCAGCTTCTATTTCACGGCGGACAACAGAGTTGACTTTCGCGAGCTTGTAAAAGACCTTGCCGGCATTTTTAAAACACGCATTGATCTGCGTCAGATCGGCGTTCGCGACGAAGCAAAAAAATGCGGAGGCATCGGTGCGTGCGGGCGTCCCGTCTGCTGCAGCTCATTTTTAACGGAGTTTATTCCGGTTTCAATAAAAATGGCAAAGTCCCAGAATCTTTCGCTGAATCCGACAAAAATCTCCGGCATTTGCGGAAGGCTTATGTGCTGCCTGAAATATGAGCAGGAATGCTACGATATAATGCATAAACAAATGCCCACCGTCGGCACCGAATGCGTAACGGTTGACGGAAGCGGTGTTGTTATCGAAAATAATGTAATAACTGAAAGGACAAAGGTCAAAGTAACGCTTGCCGATGGGACGCTTGATGTTCGGAGCTATCCGTTCAACGAGCTGAATTATGTCAACAAAAACGGGGTTCGCTGCTGCGGCTGCGATGAGTGCGGCGGTTGCTGCTGCGGCAATGCCGAGGGTGATGAAATGCCGCAGCAGGCAGCTTCAAAACCCGACTCCTCAGACGAAGACGAAAAAGAAGCAGAGTTTATTGATGAACCTAAATACGACCGAGCTGATATTTATTCGGACGATGAATTTCATTCCGATGAAACGGAAAAGGGTGACGGAGAACTGCCTGCCGCAAAGCCTGCAAAACATGTAAAATTCTCCAAACCTTCAAACTTTCAGAAAACCGCAAAATCTGCGCAAAAGGACAATCGGGTGCAAAAACACTCCCAAGGGGGTGACAGCGGCCGAAAATTTAACAAAAAGCAAAACAAAAGACAATGGACGCCGCGCTCAAAGTCTTCCGAAATGCTTGAACACGAGGACGAGTTCGACGGAGTTGAAAAAGGGGACAGACCCGACAGACCCGGCGGCGGATTTAAAAAGCAGCAGAAACCTGCAAAATTCAAGAAAAAACCAAGGTACTATGACCGACGCGCCGATAAACGCGCAAAAGCACCGGCAGGCGATGCCGAAAGTTCGAACCCGAACTGAAAGCCGAACAACCGTAATTAGAAATAAACACTTAAACATTTAAAGAACTGCTGCAAAATCAGGTCAGGTTTGCAGCAGTCCCTTTTTGAAATCCGAAACAAAAAAATTAAAAGAGTTTACTCATCATGAAGCAGTCTGTTTTGCGCATCTCGGTTCACCGACTGCCAAAGATCCTCTGCGGCGGCTGTTGTTTTGCGGCTCAGAATGTCTTCACGGGCGAAAGTAAGCCTGCGGTTTCGCATAAGGACTCTTCCGGCAGCCATTGTCATAACGCACTCATGCCCGCTCATGCCGAAGATAATATGCCTGTCCGTATTCACGGCACTCAGCGGCGTGTACGGGATATAATCCATAATGATTATATCCGCAGCCGCACCTTTTTGAATCCTTCCGATCGGGATTCCGAACGTGCGGGATGCAATCTTGGCGTTCCCGTCAAAAAGAATGCGTGCAACTTCCGGAAACCCGGCGTTCGGCAGGCCTGCGGTGTGTCTCAGTTCACTCAGCGACATTTTTGCAACTTCAAGCATATCGGCTGCATAGGAGTCGGAACCGATGCCGAGAGTAATGCCCTTTTCAAGTATTTTGAACACGGGGCAGCATCCCGTGCTGTTAAAAAGATCCGATTCGGGACAGTTTACAATGCTGCTTCCGCTTCGGCGGATAATATCAAGCCCGACATCATCCACATATGTGCAGTGTGCAAGCAGCGAATCGGGTGTGAGCACACCGGCGTTCTGCAATCGCTGAACCGGGCGGCAGCCGTATTTCTGCGTGGAATCATAAAGATCATCCGGGCTTTCGGAAACACTGATGTGAAAACCCGTGCGTCCTTTGTTGCGTACAACGCATTTGCGAAGCGTTGCATCCGACAGCGTAAAGGATGAATGCAGCCCGAACATTGCGTGTATTGTCGGAATATTCATTGCGGAAATGCTGTCATAAAAATTCAGGTTTTCCGAAATTGCAAGTTCGCTTTTTTCGTTCCCGTCGCGGTCGCTTGTTTCATAGCAAAGGCAGGCACGTATGCCGCAGTCGCGAACGGCGGAAGCAATCGAACCAAGGCTCCCTGTCGGTTCAAAATAGCTTGCATGACTGTCGAAAACGGTCGTAACTCCGTTTTTAATTCGTTCGGCAATTGAAGCATATGCGGACATTTTGACAAGGTCAAGCGTGAGGTGCCTGTCGATGGACCAGCGGCCGTTATGCAAAAATTCATAGTATTCTGCCCGTTCGCTGACGGGAAGATCAAATCCGCAGGTCAGAGACGAATAAAAACGCGTGTGTGCATCAATAAAACCGGGCATTATTATGCCGCCGCATGCATCGATAAACTCCGCACGCGGATATTTTGACACAAGTTCGGCCGTTGTGCCGACTTCGGCAATGCGGCTCCCAACGACGACAACGCCGCCGTCCTTCATGAAAAATTCATCCCCGGGAACCCTCGTGATAAGGCTGCCGTTCGCAATAAGATACATCGATTCCTCCGTGCTGCATAAAAACACCGATTCACAAACTGTTTAATAAATAAACCCGAAAACGCACTGAACGAATCGCTCCTTGCGGAAAAGGATTTAAATTCTGTTTTTCGCAAATACAATTTGAACTCAACGCGAAATCGACCTTGCGTGCTGCACTGAAAATACGGCGCGCATTCGGTATTCGCAATACATTTGTTCACAAAAAAATAACGCACATATTAAAATCATATCATTTTTCCGGACGGTTTGCAACTGTTTTTTTGTATAATTCGAAAAGTGAAAAAATCTTTCGTTTTCCCCTTGCAAAGCCAACGGGAATGTTGTATAATTAAAAAGTCGCATCCCGTTCGAGGTTTTGCCGCACGGCAAAAGTGGGTGTGTTGACGGCCGGGTCCCGTGCAATTTTCTGCCGTGAACCATGTCAGGTCTTGACGGAAGCAGCATTAAGCGGATAAGACGATGTGCCGCGGGGACGCCTGGCAGGAGCATCCATTCCCTTGCCGTGTGCAGTTCGCTGCTGAAGAACGGGTGCGATTTTTTCTTTTAGATACAGTATCAAAAACAGCACAATCAAATTGAATTATTGAATTGCTGCGGCTCGGACTGGTGCGGAATGCGGATTCCGCATCGGTTTTTTGCGCTTTTTGCTTCACATTCGTGACTTTTATGTGCGTGACTGCCGTTCCGAAAGCTTGTAAACGGCAACAGGCTTTTCGCCGCAAAATTCAACGGTATAACCGTCTCCGGGTGCCGGCGTGAAGGCGAATCTGCCGTTCGGATTCGGAAAAAAATGCGCAAGCACGCCGCCGATAACGCCGCCGTGGGCAACAACGACTGCATCAACCCCTTCGGAAATGACAGGTTTCAGGGCCTCAAGTGCGCGCGCCGTGACCTGCGCACCGCTTTCGCCGTTTGGACAGATGTTATCCTCATTGTTTCCTGAAATCCATTTGATATATGCAGGATCATCCTTCAGTTCGGCATAATTCCGCATTTCAAAATCTCCGAAGTCCGCTTCGCGCATTCCGTAAAGCACACTGTGCGGAGTGTCCCCGTAGATAGCGCGAAAACTCTGCTCGGCGCGCAGCATTCCGCTGGTGTAATAACGTTCGGCGGTCGGATAAAAGCCCGTTTTTGCACGTGCTTCAAGTTCTGTATAACTCTCGGGAAGAATGGGCAAATCGGTACTGCCGTAATAAATATGCAGCATGTTGCCGCGGGTCATGCCGTGCCGTATCAGAGTCAGCTTCATTGTTGAAAAACTCCTTTCGCTATTTTAACCTTTCGGGAAGTCCGCAAAAAAGCCGTATCACGCTGTCTGCTTTTGCCGCAGCCTTTGCAAGGGCGGCGCCGTGCAGCTCGCGCCAAAGACGATCCTTCTCGGAGAGAGGAACAACGCCGCAGCCGATTTCGCGCGCAATGAGTGCAGTCCGTTTTTTTTCGGACAATGTGAACAGCGGTGCAAGAAAATCATCGTCAAGCCGTTTGACTGCCGCGTCAAGGTCGGCATATTCGGCGGCAATTTTTTGAGTCAATGCCTCAAAATGAATGTAAACACTGCTGTTCCCGCCGATAACGGAATCGAAAACATTTGCTTCGGGGCACTGTGCGGCGGCAAGGTCGAGGACAGCGGCGGCATTGAACCCAAGCCGCTGCACGGCATAGGTCAGCTTGCCCTGATATGCGCCTCCGATAATCAGCGTCAGCCTGCCGCACTTATCAATTTCGTACGTTTTGTTTGAGTTCATATAAATACCTGTTTCAGTTGTTTTTTATCGATTCAATTGCTTTGATCCGTTCACATGCGGCCAAACAGAAGCAGCGCCGCAATGCCCGCAAGCTCCGCAAGTGTAAGCGAAAAGCCTGAAATATCTCCGTTCATGCCGCCGAGCTGCTTTTTTTCGCGCAGAATGCAAGTCCAATATACCGCAACAGCCGCAATCGGCGCAAAACCGACTTTGCCGCAGAGCAGCGGGGGAAGTACAAGAAAGAGTGCGAGCTGAACAAAGAGCGAAACGACGGAGGCCGCGCTCCGAACAGCTCCGCTGTACTGGCTCGTTTGCATCGGTTTCAGCGTTTGAACCGCAATCCCGGAACAGGCGCGTGTGCAGGCGGGCAGAACCGCAAGCGTCAACAATGCTTTGAAATCGAAAGATTCGAATGAGAAAAAAAGACTCCATTGCGCGGCGGCGAGCAGAATCATGCATATGACGGCGAACGAGCCGCAGTGGGAATCCTTCAGTATGCGCTGCCGGGTTTCAAGATCGCGCCGCGAAAGCACAGCATCACAAACGTCCATGAACCCGTCAAGATGCAGAAAGCCGGTCACAAGCCACGGCAAAGCGCAAAGAATCAATGCGCGAACGGCAGAGGGTAAATTGAGAGCCGTGCAAAGGTGAGCGGCCGCAGCCCAAATTGCGCCGACAATAAGCCCGATGAGCGGCAAAAAGCCGAGCATTCTGCCGCGTGCAGCTTCATCCCAGCGCCTGAAGGGACAGGGAATTGCAAGAAACATGCCCCATGCCATAAAAAAACCGTAAATAAACAACTTCATAACAATAAAATAAAAAGAAACAAACAGTCACTGTATGCGCGTTCAGAACGTCGGAACATCTCGAAGAAACAACGCATTTCCCTTTATAGTTCGCGTGATTCCCGACGATGCTTCAACCACAATATCGAATTCGGAAGCAAGCTGTCTGCAAACAAAAGCCAATGCGCGGCGGTAGCTTTCGGTAACAGCGTCATATTGCATTCCGTCACGAAAAATGTCATCGCATACACATACAAAATGCATTGCTGCGTTTGCAATTTCCGACAGTTCGGCCGCAACACGTTCCCCGGCTGCAAAATCAACGGAAAAATCGGCATTTTGTGCAGGCGGGGGGAACATTTCGTTTGCAAGCAGAGCCGTCACACTGTCAAAAAGTACGCAGCCTCCGCGAACCGATGCGGAAAAAGCGGAGGTATTTCGGCCGCATTCGATGGTTTCAAAGCCCCAACCGGCTCGCGCTTCAAGGTGGCGCGCAATGCGCTTTTCGTCTTCCGAATCGGAAGGTTCCATCGTTGCCCAATAGTACGCAGGGCAGGAGCCGCGCGCCGCAAGCATCCTTGCAATGCGCTGAGCCGCCATGCTTTTTCCGCTTTTGCTTCCGCCGACTATGAGTATTTTCATTTTCGCTCCCGAGTTTTCAAACGGTCTTAACGCAGAACGCCGATTCGTTTCGAATGTTTTCAAGGTAGTTATCGTTGATGCTGGCTTCCTCAAAGGTTGCCATATCGTTCATTGCCGCACAGGCGGCGCGCATGACCTGAAACGCAACAGGGCAGCCGCTGCCCTCGCCGAGCCGCATGTTGAGATTAAGCCATGGTTCCATTCCAAGTTCCGCCGCCGCGGCACGATAGCCGATTTCATATGAAGCATGGGAGAGAAAAACAAAGTCGCGCACCGTTTTGCAGAGCCGAACTGCCGCAAGTGCAGCAGTAACGGAAATCAGTCCGTCCGCAACGGCGGGAAGGCCGAACAGCGCACAGCCGATGAATGCGCCTGCCATTGCGGCGATATCAAATCCGCCAACCTTTGACAGCACGTCCAAAACATCCGCTCCGTTGGGTTTGTGCAGCGCGACCGCATCTGAAATAACACGTTTTTTCAGTGCAAAGCCCTCGTCCGTAAGCCCGCTTCCGCGCCCGGTGACGCTTTCAACAGGGAGATTCAGCAGGCAGGCAAGCACAGCGGCGGATGTTGTTGTGTTGCCGATACCCATTTCGCCTATGCCGAGTGCATCCGCGCCCGAGTTGTGCGCACGCTCGGCTGCCTCGATTCCGATCGCAAGGGCATCGACAGCCTGACTGCGCGTCATTGCGGGCTGCTTTGAAAAGTTTGCGGTGCCTAACCCCAGTTTGCGGTCAAGAATGGTTTCGGGAACACTGTCGGAATTTATGCCGACATCGATAACTTCAACATCAATGCCGAAGTCCCGCGCAATTGCGGACATGCCGGTTTTGCCGCGAGTCATATTTATTGCCTGCGCAAGCGTCACGCACTGCGGAGTTGAAGCAACGCCCTCGGCAACTATTCCGTTATCGGCTGCGAACACAACTATGCGTGTTTTTTCTATGCGATTGCACACGCGCCCTGTAATTCCCGCAAGTCGGACGGAGATTTCCTCAAGTGCTCCGAGGCTTCCCGGAGGCTTTGCAAGCTTGCTCTGCCTTTCCTTTGCGGCAGCTTTTGCAGCCGAGTCGGCGGGGCGAATGCGGGAAAGCAATGCTTTCAGTTCGGTTTCGTTCATAAGTTCAATCCACTGTATATATTTTGCATATCATGAATTATTTACTCAAAAAGCCGTTTTCAACCAGCCAAACAACGGACGGCGCGGCAGTCATGTTTTCAATCGTAAAAGTTGCATCCGGAGATTTTTGGATGATATATTCAATCGTTTCCCGCATCGGAATATTTCCGCTGCCGAGAGGATTGTGAAGATCGTCTCCGCCGAAATTGTTGTGCAGGTGAACATGCATAAGCTTCGGTGCGAATCGGTCGATCCAATGCGGCAGCGGGATTTCGGAAACGCGGCTGTTTGCATGCCCGATATCAAGGCAAAGCCCGAAGCGCGAATCGTTAACTCCCTCGGCAACCGCCGCTGTGATTTCCGGTTCGGGTTCCATAACGTTTTCAAGCAAAAAACTCATATCGTTCGGTGCGTTTTTCAGAAAAACACGCCAAAACTTAACGGATTCATCAATGAAATACTCTTTATAGTAAACAAAAGGTATGAATCCCGAGTGAAAAACAATTCGTTTTGCTCCGATAACATCTGCCGCAAACAGTGCTTGGTCAAATCGCCGCCGAACAACGTCGCGAACAAGCGGATCTATTGCACACGGGGAAAGCTCCGCAAACGGGGCGTGAAGCAGCAGCCGCAGACCGCAGCCCGATTCGGCAGTAAGCTGCGAAACGCGGCGAAAATGCGCCGCACTGTCCGTATCCATGTTCGGCGCATAGCAGAATTCTGCAATTTCAAGTCCCAGCGAGTGTTCCCGCGCAGCAGCAGCGCAGTCCTCCGCAATGGTTGAAACGAAAACTTTTTTTGAAAAATCAAAAGTCATTTTGCATGTTGTAAGCTTGAGTCGGTTTGCATCCGTATCGGCACTGTATCCGCACTTTCCGCACCGCTGCAACAGCACGAACGGTGATGCATTCAAGATTACCCTCCGGACCGGTTCCTTCGGGCGTTGTAAACTTGACGCCGATATTTTCCGGCGGAACGCCGAGAGCCTCTGCAAGGTTTGCACGCATTGCTTCGCGGAAGGGCGCAAGCTTCGGTTTTTGAGCCGTTATCACGGAATCGATATTCACAATTTCAAAGCCTGCCGAGCGAATGCGTGCAGCGGCTTCTTTTGCAAGCAAAAGGCTCGATATGCCGCGAAATGCTTCATCACTGTCGGGAAAATGCTGCCCGATGTCGCCGAGTGCGCATGCGCCGAGGAGGGCATCAATCACGGCATGAGCAAGTGCGTCCGCATCGGAATGCCCAAGCAGTCCGAGTTCAAACGGAATTTCAACGCCGCCGAGGATGAGCTTTCGCCCGGCTGCAAGGCGGTGGGTGTCTTCGCCGATGCCGATTCTGAACATATTACTTACCTCCGTTGCTGACAAAGCCGGGCTGTTTCCTGAGCGCGGCTCCGCAGCGGATCTTGCGGACACATTGCCCGAGGGGAGATTCCGCTCACTGCGTTTTGAAAGCAAAAACTCAAAATACGGAATATCGTCCCGCGTTGTGAGCTTCAGATTCTGTTTGCTGCCCGGAGAAAAATGCAGCTGTACTCCCGTTGAGCGGCAAAGGTCGGCATCATCCGTGAAGCTGCCGACGGCCTTGCTGTATGCATTCAAAAGAATATCTCTGCGGAAGCTTTGCGGAGTTTGTGCCGCAAGAAGCCTGCTTCTGTCAAGCGTTTCTCCGGTATCGCCGAAACGAACGGTGTCCGCAACGGGCACGGAAGCAATGCCGCAGCCGTATTGCTCTGCGGCACGCAGACTGGCTTTAATGGTTTCTCTGTCAACAAGGCAGCGGGCACAGTCGTGAACGGCGGTAATCGCACCCGATGCTGCGCGGACGGCATTGAATACTGACTCCTGCCGCGTTTTTCCGCCGCGAACGATTTTCACGGGGTAGGGCGCGGAATTTGCCGCTGTAAGTGCAATTTCCTCCGTGTCGGGCGAAACGGCAATAACGGCTTCATCGGCAATTCCGCAAAAAGCTTCAACACAAAGCTCAATGGGTGTTTTGCCGCAAAAACGCATCAGCATTTTGTTTTCGCCCATTCGCGATGATGAACCGGCCGCAAGCAGAATTGCGGATACTGTAGTTTTATCCATGCTGTTTCGGGCCTCTTTCGGCTGCGGTGTCAATCTGCATCGGTATTCAAACTGTCTTCAATGATTCTGTACATGCTGTCCGCTTCCTCTTTGCGAACGGTTTCGCGCACGGCAAGTACTTCGGCCGTCAGCCGTTTTGCGCCCATGCGAACGCTGATTACGTCCCCGGGGTTAACATCGGCTGCAGGCTTTGCAACTTTGTCGTTCACCGTTACCCGTCCCATGGAACAGGCTTCGTTTGCAACGGTCCTGCGTTTGATAATTCGCGAAACCTTAAGGTATTTATCAAGTCTCATCAGGTGCTCCTCTTTAATGATTATTCTTTAACATAGTCTTTTCCGACGGATGCGATAAGGTCTTTGTCATACACAATATCGGCGTCATCCATCCATGTATCAAGCAGCTCGTCCCATGCTTCGGTATCGCTTGTCGCTTTGACGATCGCCGTTACTTTGTCAATCACATCAGCAAGCTTAACTTCGCCGGGCGTTTCGTCCGCACCGCGGTAAATGATATGCAGGCTGCCGTCCGTGTCGGTGAACACATCCGAGTATTCACCGGGCTTAAGCAGCGAATAAATCTCCTTGACGGTTGAACTCCAGTCACCCTTTGAGGAGCTGTGTTTTGTTGAAATCAACTGCCCCTTTGTGCGGAAGGTTTCGCAGCCCCCGTAACTGTCGCTGCCTGCAACGTATTCGTTCTCTGTATACTTGAGCATGACCTGAGCAAAGTCCGCTCCGCCTTCAAGCTCGGCAAAGGCCTTGTCGATTTTTGCACGATAGGGCTCAATGAATTTATTGTACATTTCATCGCATTCAGCCTGAAGCGTTTTGTAATCAGAAATCAGCTGCGCAATTCGCTCGGAATTTGCGCCGTCACCGTTTAAGGCATCCGTAAAAAGCAGGGATGTGCATTCTTCACGCAGCGAATCAAGCTGTTCGTTCTTTTTTTTGTAGTCATCGCCGAGTTCGCCTTTGGGAATAACAACAATATCCATGATTCGGGAGTATCCCTCCGGAACAACAAGCGCGGGCGCGGCATCATCGTAGATACCGCAGTATTTTTCAAAGTACTCTTCGTTATCTTTATACTGCCCGGGATTGGAGGCATAAAGCTCCTTGTCCGATTTCAGCTGCTTTTCGTACCAATCGGCAATGTCTGCATCCGTCACGGAAAAATCTTTGCAAACATAGTCCTTGTATGCTTCGATAAGCGCCGTGTTGCGCAGTTCGAGTTTATATTCCTCGCAGTATTCATCATAGGTCATGGTTTTGCCGGTGTAATATTCGGAAAGCTCCGCAATTGCGGCATCGAAATACTGCTGAACAGTCTTTGAATCGTCCTTGGCATTGGATTCTTCGGCAGTTTTCATATACTCGTCATATATCTCTTTAAGTTCGGTTTCCGCCTGTGCATCGGATTCCGCGATCTGTTCATCGGAAAGTTTAAATCCCTCCTCCTTTGCCCGGTACAGAACCACCATATCCTTAACAAGATATTCAAGCACCCAATCGCGGAATTTTTGCAGCTCTTCCTCGTTGCTGACGGGATCATAGCCCATTTGTTCCATGTATGAAAGATATGAGTCGAAGGCAGCCGTATAGAGGGCGTAGCTCACGGTTTCGTCCCCGATGGATGCGACTGCAGCGGTCTTGTCGTTCGGAACACCGTTTTTGTCGTTATTATTGTTCTTGCATCCGCTGAAGCAGAACAGAAAAGCTGCTGCTGCAATAAAGCAGACAACACGCATGAATGTCGAAGTTTTTTTGGAAAAGCCGGCGAAAATGCTTCCGCATCCCGATCCTGCCGCGGCTGAGCAGCCGGGCTTGCGGCGGTCGTTGTTTGTTGCGGTCATAGTGTGTGATTCCTCCGTTCTGAGTTTTGGAAAAACGGAACCCCCTGATTTTTGATTAACGATTATTCAGAGCATTCCCGAAAATCAATCGATATCTGAAGCAGCAAAAACCGAGGCTTTGCTGCTGACGCTTAAGAACTGCCGAAAACTGCACATTAATTCTGCCGCCGGCAAGCGGTGCGCCGAGAGTATCCATTCCGCTGTCTATTATACAGCATTCAGCCCCGTTTGCCAATGAGTGCGGGAATAAATCACATTTTTCCGCCGAAGGGACACATTCGGTGCCAAAATCACGGTTTCTCGTGCCCGAATCGCGGAGCCGATAAAAACAGACAGCAAAAACAAGCTGAATATAATTTTAATAAAAACTCTTGCCCAAATCGAGGTGAATGCTGTATAATACGATAGATATTTTATGTACATGCGCCGGCGGGTGAATTCTGTGTCCGCAGCGCATGAGCCGACAGTGCCTGCTGCATTGTTCGGGATAAGGAGAAAGCATTGACTCGAAGGAAATTTTCAATATTTACCGCTTTGTTCGCTGCACTGATCGCTTTTGCGGCTGTTCTTCCCGTTTCAACGGGGTTCGCCGCAAATGCGCAGACTGTTCAGGGCAATTCTGCCGAAATCACCGTTCTGCCCGCAAAAAACGGAACGGACGCGGCAAGCATTTCGGCAAACCCCGCATTTTTGTCCGGTCCCGGACAGGTCACCGTAAGCATCACGCTTCGCAACCCGGGCGGTGCTGCGGGACAGGGGCTGGATGATACCGCAACAGGTTCCCTGATAAAGGAACCGTCGGATCCCACTCCGACTCCGACATCCGAACCGACATCCGAACCGACATCCGAACCCGAGCCGTCAACTCAGCCCGGCGGCGGTGTGTACACAAATGTTTCAATAATCAACACATACGGCGTTTCTTTCAACACCTCCGATGTTCCCGCGGGGGAATCGCGCACATTTACCGGCACAATGAATGTCACCCAGGAACAAATCGGAGAGACGCTTCGCTTCACCGTTGCATGGTTCGATACGGCAACCCAAACCGCAGGTTCGCGTGAGTTGACTCTTGTCATTTCCCGTGCGGATACGGCTTATCTTAAGCTTTCGCGCAGCGTTGACAAATCGATTGCTTCGGCGGGTGATATTGTCAAATTGACATATACAATGATAAACACAGGCGCCAAGAATCTCAACAGCATCATCCTTGTTGATAAGAATGTTGCCGGTACACAGGCAATGCTTCCCGCATTCAGCCTTGCCCCGGGCGAGAGCCGCGTATTCACTTATGAATACACAATGCGCACATCAACCGTAACGAGCAAACCGACCGTATCGTTTGTTCCCGAGGGGTCAACAAATGCCCTGTCGGTAACGCTTTCGGGGCTTACCATCGGCCTTATAAATGCGCAGCTCACCAAAACGGTCGAAATAGGCACCCCCACACCGGACGGCGTTGAATTCACACTGTATCTGACCAACAACGGCAATCAGAGCCTGAATTCTCTCACCGTTACGGATGATCTCGGAACCGTTGTTCAAAGCGGTTTCAGCCTTGCAATCGGTGAGTCGAAAACCATTAAATATTTCGTCAGAAACCCCGAAGCCGTTCGCTATGTTGTGTTCAACATCACCGGCGTTTATTCGTCCGGCATCGTGTTTAAGGACAACACAAAGAGCTACACTGTTCGCCCTTACATCGATCCGACAACTCTCGGCCTTGAGTTCCGCGCGGAAGTTCGCACTCAACTCAATCGAGAGAATATCATTGGGCTGACTTTCACCGTCACAAACACGGGAAGCACTCCCTACACCGATGTTGTCCTGACCGAAAAAGAACTGGATTATGAAATCCACAAGATTGCCGTTCTTGAACCCAACTCCGGCGCACAGTCATTCAATATCGATCTTAACGTCGGCGGAGAAAGGGATCTTGTGTTCTTCCTGACGGCTCTTGACGCTTCGGGCAACACGCACATGTTTGAGGCGCATCTGACCGCAAAATATATCGATGCCGAAGGCACCGTTCCGAACGAACCGCCGGCAACGGGCGGGGTCACGGTCGTTGACGATCCGAATATCGGCAGCAAACTGGACGGAATGCTCACAAAAACGGGAAGTGCGCTGAAAGTATGGTACAGTATTCTTATCATTATTGCGGCAGTTGCGCTTATCGCGATCATTGCCCTTGCCGCTGTTGAAATTTACAAGCGCAAGAACGGCGGAAACGCAAAAAAAGCACCGCGCAGACGCGCACAGGAGGACGATGAAGACTGATAAGGCTGATTAAAAACCAAGGCTGAGCGGTCGATTCATTCAACTGCACCGCTTCAGCTTAAACAAGTGACTGTTTATATGACCCGCGCCGGCGGGCGGCTCAGAACGGGTTGCCTGTTGAGCTGCGGGTTTTATAATTTGCCGATAAACGGCATCGGTGAACCGAACCGTGCGGCGGACAACAATTCAAAACAGAGGAAAACAAAGGAGAATAAGGTATGCCGAACACTCAATTCATTACCCTGCTCATCATTACGGTTTTCAGCCTGTTGGCGGGAATCGCTTCGGCTGTTGTTTTATTTGGGCAGCTGAATGCAAAAAAACGCGAACGCGCAGAGCTTGAGCGCAGATTGGAAAATACGGTCGGTGCCGCAATGAACTCCTCCGTCGGCAATGCATCGGCGGAACTTGAACGCAGGCTTCAGGACAGGCTGAAGGAGCTTTCGGACGCACTTTATCGATACAACGAACAAACAAAGAATGATTATGAACGATTTAAAAATGCTTTAAATGAAAGCATTGCTTCTTCGATGCGCGAAACCGCTTCCCGCCTTGCGGAGGCACAGACAGCGGCGGCAGAAAGAATCTCCGCAGAACAGAAAGCGTTTTCGGAAAAACTGAATACCGAACAAAACGCGCTTTCCGAAAGGCTCTCTTCCGAACAGAAGACGCTCTCCGACAGACTTGCCGCAGGGCAGGATTCCTTCGAAAAACAGATTTCGGACAGACTTGCTGCTCAGAATACTCTGCTGAAAACACAGGCGGAGCAGGCGGAAACGCGCAATAAGCATTTTGAAACGGTCTGCACGGAAAAACTGGCGGCAATGGATACGAGCGTGAAGCTCATGACGGAACGCAACGAAAAGCAGCTTGATGCAATTCGCGGTGTTGTTGACGAAAAATTGCAGGAGACGCTCACGAAGCAAATCTCCGAAAACTTCAAGCTTGTTGATGAACGTCTTAAACAGGTCTATCAGGGGCTCGGAGAAATGCAGACGCTTGCAAGCGGAGTGGGTGATCTTAAAAAGGTTCTTTCAAATGTCAAAACACGCGGCACGCTCGGCGAAATTCAGCTCGGCGCAATTCTCGGCGAAGTTCTTGCGCCGGAACAGTACGAATGTAATTTTGACGCCGGAAAACAGAATAATGAGCGCGTTGAATTTGCAATAAAACTTCCGAATGACGGCGGAGAAGCGGTTTACCTTCCCGTTGACAGCAAATTCCCTGCGGATATTTATTCCAAACTCTGCGATGCGTATGATTCCGGCGAGGATGTTGCCGCTGCGCAGAAAAACCTGCGTGAAGTTCTTCTGAAATGCGCGAAGGATATAAAGGAAAAATACATAAATCCCCCGCGCACAACGGATTTTGCGATCATGTTCCTGCCCACGGAGGGACTTTATGCCGAAGCGGTGCGGCTCGGGCTTATCGAAGAGCTGCAAATGCGTTTCCGCGTTAACCTTTCCGGCCCTTCAACCATGGCGGCGCTGCTTAACAGCCTGCAAATGGGGTTCCGAACACTTGCAATACAAAAACGCAGCAGCGAGGTCTGGGATTTGCTCTCTCAGATAAAAAGAGAGTTCGGAAAGTTTGACGATGTGCTCAGAGCAACGCAGAAATCGCTTGAAAAGGCGCATAATGACCTTGAAACGCTTGTGGGTGTTCGCACAAGGCAAATTTGCAGAACCCTCAAAAAGGTTGAAACCCTTCCCGAAACCGATCCCACCGGGGAATATAAAACCCTTGCGGAAGCTTTGATAAATGCGGATGACGGCGAAAACTGATGCGTTTTCGGTCGATTGCGGGTGAAGCTCAGCCGGAATAAAGCGGATTCAGCTTTATCGGCGGGTACGGAATCGCGGCGAGAGTCGGAACGGGGTTTGCATAATCAAAGTTTGGATTGAAATACCTGTCGCCGCAAAGCAGTGTTTCGCGATATACGTCATAACAGCGCAAAAGATTGGCTTTGCCTGCATTGGCATAATCATTCGGAAGTCCGCCCGATAACCGCGCCTTTGCAAACGGAGTGAAGCAGTTTGCAAGACCTTTTCGCATGAGCCGAACACAGAACTCCGTGTCCCATCCCACTCCGGACAGTGTTTCGTCAAACATGCCGAAACTGAAAAAGTTTTCGCCGCTGACTGCCATAAATGCGCCGCTGACGGCGGTTACATTGCGCTGAACGTGCAGAAAACTGCATTTTAAAAAGTCTTCAAAATCATCCTTTTCGCCGGAATAAGGGCTTTGTGCCCAGCCGTTAAGGCCGATAACGGTGCCGGCGGAAAGGATGTTTCCGCTTTCGTTCACGATTTTTCCGCCAATCGCACCTGCGCCGTGCCGAAGCGCAAGTTCGGTGAATTCGCGAAGGAATGCAGGGGAGAGAATTTCAATGTTTCCGTTTAAAAACAGCAGCAGATCCGCAGCGGCTTTGCATGCACATGCATTCAGCGTTTCTGGCAGCGGCTGTTCCGCATTGACGTGAACGATCTCTGCCGCCCTGTTCTTTTTGAGTGCCAGAAGATAGCGGCGCATTCGCTCATCCCCGCTGCCGTCATCCGCAATGATAATTCGCCTGCAATCAACCGTTGCCTGCATCTCCGCCGAGTCAATGCATCGCTGAAGGTTTTCAACTCCGTCCGCACCGGCGATAACAATGCCGACGGAGGGTTCGCGTTTTCTCGGGTAACGCATACGAAGTGTACCCAAAACGCTGCCCTCAAAGCAGTATCCGTTTGTGCGGTTTTTCTTTCCCGAACCGTCGCTAAGATAAAGGGAATTGAATTCACGCTTCAGTATATCGGTGCAGGGAATTTCGCTGCCGTCGCAGTCGCGGATAACGGTCAGCCCGATCCTTGCAATGTGAATGACCTGCTTGGCAGCCGAAGCACAGTCAATGCAGTATGCCCAAAGCTCGGCAGGGGTGCTGCCGCGAAACCCGCCGACAGCCGTATGTACACGTTTGGAAACAAGCATGGGCCGCCCGATGCTGTTGAAGGAACGCAATGTGTCGCGCCCGTAGTCGGGCTTAAAAATCGGGTTTTGCCGAATGCCGTCAATCACGGAGTCCTCATCGGCAAAAACAACCTCCGCTTCGGGATTTGCATGAGTTTGCAGAACAAGCATGTGAAGCGCGTCCGGTGCGGGCAAATCTCCGGGCAGCAGCTGCAAAAAGTATGCACCGTTAAGCATCTTCTCGGCGGCTTTCAGCTGTTCGTGCGCTGTGCCGTTAAAAAGCACAAGCCTGAATTTCGGAATGCCTTCATAATCCGTAAGCCCTGCCTGCGCAAGCTCCGAAACCACGCAAACTTCAAAATTTGCATAGGTTTGTTTGCCGAGCGCTTCGAGCGTTGAGCGAACGGCCGCACGGCTTGCCCCCGAACAGGCAATTGCAACGGAAACGAGCGGTGCAGGGTTCAGCGGTTTTTCACGCTGCAAGTCCAACTCCGCTTGTGCAGGCAGGTTTTCATGCAGATAGTCGGCATAGTCGGAAAATTTATGCTGATTACAGACCCGCTTCGGAAGTGCGTTGAATGCCCCCGCAATAATATCCGCCGCGGCAGTGATTATGCCTGAAGTGTTTGTTTCTGTCATTTCGGATTCCTCCTGCATCATGCGGTATTTCGATACCGTGATTCTTTACCGCGTTTGAGCGGTTCGGCGGCTGTTCCGCCGCCTGCTGCATGATAGTATCTGCGGATTCTGCAATTTTGATTCCGAAACGCACGCGGGAGGACTGCGGTTTATACCTGCGGAAAACAGCTTTTTCTGTCGCTTTCTCAGAACTGTCGAATATTTACCTTTTGCGGGAAAGGGTCTTGTGTTTTTCGGCAAACAACATTTAGTCGGATAGACGGTGCATTCCACAGTTTCGCGATGTTGCAAAATCCGCTATATTGGTTTATAATTATTTTGTGTTCGCTGATTAATTCGGGAGGTGTCGGCAATGGAACAATATAATGCAAAATTTGCGGAGGTCTATGACATTTTCATGGACAATACGGATTATGATGCATGGGCGAAGTATATAATATCGCTGCTGCCGACCGACTTTCCGAAAGGAGCGAGAATTTTTGAGTGCGGCTGCGGAACAGGCGCATTGACTCTTCGGCTCAACAAAGCCGGGTACGATGTCACCGGTTCGGATATTTCAAGGGACATGCTCGAAGTTGCCGCTGAAAAATCCCGCCGGTGCGGGCAAAAAACAAAATTTATATGCATGGATATGCGCCGCATTGAATTGCATCGTCCCGTTGACTGCATCATTGCGGCATGTGACTGCGTGAATTACCTTACAAGCCGCGAGGATGTTGAAAAATTCCTTCTGACGGCATTCAACGGGCTCAGGCCGGGCGGCATTTTGCTGTTTGATGTTTCGTCAAGATATAAATTGCAGCATATTCTCGGGCAAAACGGCTATTGCGACAGCAGAACGGATGTTGCATACTTCTGGCAAAACTGCTATGATGCGGAGAGCAAGCTTGTGGAAATGGAGCTGGAGTTTTTTGCGAAGTCGGCAAACGACGCGCACGGCGAACCGCTTTATTCCCGATTTTCCGAAAAGCATATTCAACGTGCTCATTCCGAAAGGGAGCTTGTTTCGTGGCTTAAAAATATCGGCTTTGAAAATATCGGGGTTTTTTCGGCATTCACAACGGAACCGCCGCGTGATGAAAGCGAACGGCTGCAATTCACGGCAAAAAAGCCCGACAGAGTCGGCAAATAACCTTTGCGGCCTGCTCAAAGGACCTTTAGCGAAAGGAAAACATTATGAATAACGAAATTGAAAATAAGATGACCGAAAGCGATGCAACTGTCGACCGCATTGAAAACACATGCGCTGAACGCGACAATATCATTCGCGGTCTGCTTTTTAACCGCACAGTGAACGTGATCGCCGTTTCGGGACGCGAAATAGTTGAAACCGCAAGAGAAATTCACGGCACAAGCCGCGTTTGCACCGCCGCTCTCGGAAGAATGCTGCTCGCCGTTTCCATGATGAGTGCACAGCTGAAAAGCGAAACGGACAGCATAACGGCGACAATTGCGGGCGGAGGGCCTGCGGGCAACATAACGGTTGTCGGGCATATGGGCGGAATCGTTAAGGGGTGCATCACCAATCCGGAGGTTGAACTGCCGCTTAACGAGTTTGGAAAGCTGGATGTTTCGGGTGCTGTCGGCGGCAGCGGTGAGCTGCGCGTTATTCGCGATTTGTCGCTGCGGGAGCCGTATGTCGGCAGGTGCGAGCTTATTGACGGCGAAATTGCAGATGATTTCGCAAACTATTTTTACACAAGCGAACAGCAGCCGTCGCTGGTTTATCTCGGCGTAAGGGTTGAGCCGCAGCAGGGGACCGTGCGCTCCGCTGCCGGGCTGATTATTGCACCGCTGCCCGATTGTCCGGAGAGCGATATTATTCGGCTTGAACAGCTGACGGGAAAAATTGCAAAGCTGTCACAGCATATGGATGACGGAGAGACCCTCGAAAGCGCGCTTAACGCCCTTTTCGAAGGCATGGAGTTTGAAATTACCGACACTCTCTGCCCTGCATACCGCTGCGATTGCAGCAGGGAAAGGCTTGAGCGCGTCATTATGTCGCTCGGCGAAAACGAACTGAAAGATATTATTGAAAACGACGGCAAAGCGGAGCTTGTGTGTTCTTTCTGCCAAACGAAATACGTTTTTAACGAGGATGAACTCCGCGCTCTGCTTGAAGAGGCACAGGCGGGCGGAAACGATTCGGATGAGATTTCCGCAGATCTTGCCGAAGCGATAAACGACTGCGGAAATGAGTGATCTCAAAAACGGAATACAACCGAAATCAACAAAAATCGGAAACTCGCCGAACGGCTTGACTTTAATGAAACGGCTTTAACTCGGCGTCTGCTTAAAACCGGGTGGAGGATATGCAGCATGAGAAGCACAAAAAAGAAACCTGACAACGTTATTGATATCAGCGGCAATGTTGAGCTTGTTATGAAGCTTGCGGCGGACAAACTCGATGCGGGCGATCATATCGGCGCTCTTTCGCTGATGCGGCGTGCGGAAACAATTGAACCCGAAAACGAGGAAGTTATGCTTGCAATCGCGGGAACATACAACGAGATGAACAGGTTCACCGAGTCGCTTGCTTATTCCTCGTGCGTCCTGAATTCCGGTCATGAATATGTTCAGGATGCTTTCATGATTGCAGGCTACAGCTATCTTGGACTCGGTGAATATGTTGCGGCGCGCAAAGCGTACAGGCAGTTCCTGATAAACGTTCCGGACAGCTACACTGATGAGGACTTGATTGCTGTTTACGAGGCTCTTGATATATGTGAGGCGAATTGTGCTTTGAACGAGTCAAGGGAATCCGTTCCTGCCGTTCGCGACAGCAGTGAGGTTGAGCTTGAAGAAACACTGAAACGCATTGAAGCAGAGGAGGATCGCGTGAACGGCGATATGGCATACGGACTTCTCAGCGATGCAATTGAAAAATTCCCGGATTCCTATGAACTGTTCGAAAAGTATCTTTTGAGCTGCTATGCTGTGATGCATTTTAAAAAAGGTATCAAAAAATACGAGGCCGCTCCCGAAAAATGGAAATCGAGATTAACGATTCGGTGCTATGCTGCGCTTTTGTACAGCGGAGCTCACAGGCCGCGCAAAGCAGCCGAGTGTGCAGACAACATCCTTAAAATGAAAGGGTTGGATGAAGAAGAGCTGATGCGGGCATCCGCCGTGATGCTGGAGATTCAAAATGCTTCCGCCGCGATGACTCTCGTTAAAAGGGTCTATTCGGAGCACCCGTACGATCAATTGGTAATCCATAACTATGCTCTGTCAGCCTACCTCAGCGGGGATTATGCTCTTGCCAGAACTCTCTTTGAAAAACAGCTGCGAATAGATCCGAGTGACAGTGTTGCTGCTTATTATCGCAAACTGTGCATAAAAACGCAGGAGGACGGCATTCTGAGAAACGTCAGCATACCCTATGATGTTCCGAGCGGCGAACTGTTCCGCTGCATGACCGTGCTTTCGAACGAACTCGGAAATGAAGATGCAGGCAGGATGTTGACCGAAAGCGAGCCGGAGCTTACACAAGAGGAGATTGAAGAGTGCGTACGGTATTGCGCAGAAAAAACTCCTCCGCCCTTCCGTATCGGCGGATTGATGCTTTTGTACGAGCGTGACCGTCGGTCGGCGATGCATGAGCTCTACAAGATTCTTTTGGATCCGAGTTGTGACGACAGCGTTCGCAGGTTTGCAATCATGACTTTCCGCGATAAAGAGAATATGACAAGGTTCACGATTTTTGATAAGGGAAAACTCTTAACGGGTGAACTGTTCTCAACCGAAAATCAACCCGACAAAACGGATGACGAAGAAAAAGAGGATGATTGTCCGCATTTGCAGGCACCGTTCGGGCGGCTGAATGCACTCTTGCAGCAAAAGCTCTGCAATTGCAGCAAAAAAATCAGGCAGGAAGCCGAAAATATTGTTGAAGCGGCTGCGGAACTGTACAATGATTTGGGGTTGGCATTATCCAATTCGCAGGTTCCTGCATATGCAGCGGCGATTGATTATACATGCCGCTTTATGAACAGCAAAAGAGCTGTTAATGCAAAAAAACTTATAAAGGATTATGATATAACTCTGCGCAGGTTGGAAAATGCGGCGGAGAAGCTTCAAAGCGATCTATGCGTATACGGAATGTTCGAGCCGGAAGAAATGTGCAAACTTGAAGACAGCTTTGAAGAGACATTCAAAAAGCTTCATGAAGAGGAAAAGGCAGCAGCAGAACGGAAAAAGGCCGGAAAAACCAAGCCGTCTTCCTGCAAAAACGCCGACACCGGCTCAAACAAGGCGGCTCTCGCTTCAAAAAAACGGACAAATTCGGGAAGAAAGTCTGATAAAGAAGCAAAAGATGATTCTGTGAACAAATCCGAAAGCGGGTCCGAAAACAACGGCGGCGCACCGGATGCGGAATGACAGTGCGCCGGCGGTTTACGGCAGCAACATAAACGGAGATATATGTATGACTGATACTTATTTTGCAACGTGCAAAATCGGGCTTGAGTCCGTCGTTGCGGGCGAATTGCGCGATCTTGGAATTGAGGTGCTTCGCGTCAGCGATGCAAGAGTTGATTTTGCGGGAGACCATTTTGCAATGGCGCGTGCCTGTCTTTGGCTCAGAACTGCGGAACGCGTGCTGATGAAGCTTGCTTCGTTCCGCGCCGTAACTTTTGATGAACTGTACGAGGGCGTGCGCCGCATTCGCTGGAAGGATTACCTGCTGCGCACAAGTTTTATCCATGTGAACGGCAAATCTGCAAAAAGCAGACTTTTTTCGGTTTCCGACTGTCAAAGCATTGCGAAAAAAGCGATTGTGGATTCGCTTTCGCGTGAATACGGACTTAAAATTCTGCCGGAAAACGGCAGACGCATAATAATCGAAATCGGGATTCTGCGCGATGAAGTCACCGTTGCTCTTGATTGCTGCGGCGCGGGACTGTCCCGAAGGGGATACAGAACATACAATGTGCCTGCACCGATATCGGAAACGCTCGGTGCCGCAATAGTGATGCTTTCGGGTTACAGGCAAACACGTCCGCTCATAGACCCGATGTGCGGTTCGGGCACAATGCCGATTGAAGCCGCAATGATCGCAAACAATATCGCGCCGGGAATTAATCGGGAGTTTGCGGCTGAGGACTGGCATTTTTTGCAGAACAACGCATTCGCTGCGGCGCGGGAGCAGGCGAGGGACAGTGTTCGCCGTGACACAGTGGATATATCCGGAAGGGATATAGACCCGCATTCGATTGAGCTCTGCAAAAAACATGCAAAAAAAGCGGGGGTCATGCTCGATTGGCGCGTTGAACCCGTTCAAAAGCTCCGTGAAACGCGTACGGGCGGCGTGATCGTCTGCAACCCGCCGTACGGTGAGCGATTGCTTGAAAAACAGAGTGCGGAAGAGCTGTATCGTCAAATGCACGGCATTTTTTCGCGGCTTGACGGCTGGAGCGTGAACATCATTGCATCACATCCGGATTTTGAACGCATATACGGCGCAAGAGCGGATAAAAGGCGCAAGCTTTCAAACGGAGGCATGACCTGCACGCTTTATCGCTATCGCCCGCATTATCTTTCCCCGAAACCGGAAAGGCCGAAGACGGACGAACCGCGAATCGACGAATGACCGGCGGCTTCGCACGGATCAATCATCCCGCACCGGGTTTTAATACATCGAATTTCAATGCGCGTTCGGAATAATTGAATCAACAGCATCAAAAAGGGAACCGTGCCGATTTGTTTCGACGGTTCCCTTTAATTTGCGTTCCGTGCGTGTAATGCATCAATCGAAATACATTGAATACACGGAGCTGTTCGAATTTCGACGCAGTAATCAGCTCAATTCAAACATGCCTGTGTACAGCTCGTAGTATCGGCCCTTGCGGCGGAGCAGCTCTTCATGGTCGCCGCGCTCAATGATACGGCCTTTTTCAAGCACCATAATGGCATTTGAATTGCGAACGGTGGAGAGTCGGTGTGCAATAACAAACACCGTTCTTCCTTCCATAAGGCTGTCCATGCCGCGTTCGATGAGCAGTTCGGTTCTTGTGTCGATCGAGCTTGTCGCCTCATCAAGAATGAGCACCTCGGGATTGGTAACGGCGGCTCGTGCAATTGCGATAAGCTGACGCTGACCTTGTGACAGGTTTGCGCCGTCCGAAGTGAGCATCGTATCATAGCCGTTCGGCAGGTGAGAGATGAAGTAATGCGCATTTGCGATCTTTGCCGCCTGAATACATTCTTCATCCGTTGCATCCAGCTTGCCGTAACGAATGTTTTCCATAACCGTGCCGGTGAACAGATGCGTATCCTGCAAAACCATGCCGAGTGTTCCGCGAAGGTCGCGTTTTTTGATGCGGCGAACATCGATACCGTCATAGGTGATTTCACCCTCGTTAACATCATAGAACCTGTTGATAAGGTTGGTTATCGTCGTTTTGCCGGCACCGGTGGAGCCGACAAACGCGATCTTTTGTCCGCGCTTTGCATAGAGGGAAACATCGTTCAAAACGTTCACCTTGCCGTCATAGCTGAAGGTAACGTCGTGCAGCTCAACCATGCCCGCAAGCGGAATTTCAGTCACGGAATTGTTTGCTCCCGACTCGGTTCCGTTGGGAACGCGCCAGACTTTTTCGCCGTGTGCGTTCAAGCCGAGGGCAACATCGCCGTCATCGATTTCGGGCGGAACATCCATAAGCTTAAACACGCGCTCCGCGCCCGCAAGCGCAAGCAGAACGAAATTGAACTGCTGCGAAATCTGCGATATGCGCTCCGCAAACTGCCGTATGTACTGCAAAAAAGCAATAAGCACGCTGCCGGAAGTCACAAGACCGAGAACACCGAGGGTGGTCGTTATCGAATAGAAAATATGAGACAGGTTGTTCATTATCGGCCCCATGATATTGGCATAGGTATTTGCCTTTGTTGCTGCCGAACAGAATTCAATATTCAGCACATCAAATGCCTTCATGGATTCTTCCTCATGGTTAAAGGCCTTAACGACCTTCTGCCCCGCCATCATCTCTTCAATGTATCCGTTCACGGATGCAACGGCTTTCTGTTGACGGGCAAAATTCTTTCCGCTCTTTTTGCCGATGAATTTGACTGTAAAAAACACAACAAACCCCATAACAACAACGATTGCAAACAGCGAAACGGAAAGAATGAGCATCATTGCAACGATGCCGACGAGGGATATGCAGGAGATTATCAGCTGCGTGATGCTCTGGTGCAGAAGCTCGCGGATCGCGTCAATATCGTTTGTATAGTAACTCATAAGCTCGCCGTGCGTATGCGTGTCAAAATAGCTTATGGGAAGACTCTGCATCTTGTCAAACATATCCTTGCGCAGGTCACAAAGCACCGCTGCGGAGCATTTGAGCATCAGATAGTTTAAACAATAGTTGGTGAGAACACTGAGCACATACAGCCCCGCCATGCCGATAAGCAGGGCAAGGTATTTTGCCTGTGCCGCATCGGGCGTGATGCTTGCTTCTTCCAACACGGCAACAAGGGGTTTCATCATGTAGCTTGCGGCAATTGTTGCAAGGGAATAGACTGCGATCATAATAACCGCAACAGTGAACATCCAGCGGCATTTGCCGTAGTACTTAAGCAGCCTGCTCATTGTTTTGAGCGGATTTGCGGGGCGGCCGCTGCCTGCAAAACGTGCAGCGGGGTTGTCTCTTCCTCCGGGCATTTTAGGCATTAGTGACCGCCTCCTTTCCTGTTATGTTCGAGCTGCTGTTTACGCCGGAGACCGTTCCGCCTTCCTGCGGAAGCTCCTTGTTTTGAGACAGGTAAACTTCACGGTAGATTTCGCTGCGCTGCATAAGCTCATCGTGAGTGCCGACATCTGAAATGCGTCCCTTATCCATAACGATTATCCTGTCGGAATACATTATGGAGGCTATGCGCTGGGCAATGATGAGCTTTGTTGTTCCGGGCAGACTTTCGCGGAATGCGGCGCGGATGCTTTCATCGGTGCGTGAATCGACTGCGCTTGTGGAGTCGTCAAGGATCAGGATCTTCGGATTTTTGAGCAGCGCGCGGGCAATGCAAAGCCTTTGCTTCTGTCCGCCGGAAACATTCACACCGCCCTGCCCGAGATCCGTGTCGTATCCGTCAGGGAAGCTCATAACGAAATCGTGCGCACATGCAAGGCGGCAGGCATGCTCAATCTGCTCGTCCGTTGCGTCCTTGTTTCCCCAACGGAGATTGTCGCGAATCGTGCCGGAAAAAAGCATGTTCTTTTGAAGCACCATTGAGACGCTTTCGCGCAGTTCATACAGTGAATAATCCTTAACATTCCTTCCGCCGACAAGCACTTCGCCCGAAAGTGCATCGTAAAAACGCGGAATGAGCTGCATCAGGGTCGATTTTCCGTCACCGGTGCCGCCCACAACGCCGATGGTCTCACCGGCGCGAATGTGCAGGTTGATATCAGAAAGCGTGAGGTTGTCGTTTTTTCCGGAATAGCTGAAATTAACATGGCGGAATTCAATCTCACCGTTTTCGACTTTGAGCGTGCTGCCGTTATCCGTAATGTCGGGAACTTCGTCAAGCACCTCGTTGATGCGCGTCACGGATTCGCGCGTCATGGTGAGCATCATGATGATCATTGCAACCATTGAAACGGAACCTACAACCTGATTGGTATAGGTCAACATGCTGACAAGTTCGCCCTTCGTAAGCGTTCCCGCAAACACCTGATTGCCGCCCATCAGCATCAGAATGACGGCGCAGGTCCACATAATACCCATTTGAATCGCAGGCAGGAGGGAGAAAAGCTTCTGTGCGTAAATTTGAGCCTTTTTAAGGTCATCGGCGGAAGCGGCAAATTTCTTTTTTTCATAATCCTCGCGTGCAAAAGATTTCACAACGCGTGCGGCGACAAGATTTTCCTGAACGGAAGCGTTCATCTTATCATATTTTTTTAACATGATGCGGAAACGCGGCTTGCCTATCATTCCCATTGAAATGAGTGTGCAGAACATAATGGGCAGCGCAACAAGGAAAATGACCGAAAGCTCCGCATTTACGCGCAGAGCCATAACGGCCGCAAGCACCATCATGACCGGAGCGCGCACAAATATGCGTATCATCTGCTGATAAAGATTCTGAACGTTGTTGATATCCGCCGTTGTACGCATAACGAGGGAGGGTGTTGAGAATCTGTCCGTGTTTTTGAAAGAGAAAGACAGAATCTTTTCAAAAACTTTTCGGCGCAGGTTCTTTGCAAAACCCATGCTTGCAACCGCAGCCGTACGTGCGGCAAGCATACCGAATGCAAGCGACAGCATTGCCGCAAGCACCATTATGCCGCCGAGAATAATTACGAATCGGGTTTTGTCGGCGATAAGCTCTGCCGAAAAATACTTCCGAAGGGTGAAATCAGGCGAGCCGTAAAGCCCGCCGTCAACTATTGCCGCCATAAGGAGTGGGATAAAAACTTCCATCGTAACTTCAAGAACGATGAATATCGGTGTCAGAAACGAGGGAAGCCGATATCCCTTTGCGCAGGGCAGCAGGCTGCGAAAACCGCTGTTCTTTGCGCTTTTTTCAGTGCTTGTTTTTTTTGTTTTCATAATACGTTGTTAAGTGCCGAATTGTCGGTGGGCAAACAATACCTCCAAACTTCCTTTAGTGATTGTATTTTAACATCATAAATAATATATTGCAAAGCTTTTTTATTTAAATACCGTTCACAAAACAAAAATACTGTCCCGCGGCATTGGTGTCCCGTCGGCGGGGAAATGCTTTTAAACCAAACCGACGGCATCCATAAGCAGCATCAGAAGAGGGACAAAGATGAAACAGCCGAGAGTCGTAAGGCTCATTCCGGCAGCAACGAATGATTCATCCGCATCGTTTGCCGCCGCAACAACAACGGCCTGCGTCATAACGGGCATGGCGGATTCGATAACAAGAACCCCGCTCGGCATTCCGCTCAGACCGAAAAGTTTGCAGAGCACAAGCATGATAAGCGGCGCGGCGATAAAGCGCATTCCCATGACAGCAAGCATGCAGCGGTCGGGCTTAAGGCTTTTAAACCCGTATTCATACAGTGCATATCCGATATAAAACAGCGCGAGCGGCGTTACGATATTGCCCATATAGCCGGAGAGCTTAACAACGGGCTGCGGCATTTTGACGCCGAGTGCCGCAAGCGGAAGGCAAACAGCAAGCGCAACCAGGGGTGGGGAAACAATTTTTTTAAGATTGTGCAGAATTCCGCCGCGCTTTTCACCTTCGCCGGAGCGAGAGATGAGATAATTCCCGATCGTCCAAAAAAGGGTTGTGTTGACAATGTAGAAGCACATCACGTACGGCACGGCTTCATCGCCGAAAAGCCCGGTGTTCATCGGCAGCCCGACAAAAACTGAATTCGAAAAAGCACACATCGCAATAAAACCGCCGCGCCGTTTTGCCTCGGGTTTCAGCAGCTTTGCAAAAATAAAGCCGAGCAGAAGAGTTATAATCATGCTCAGCACGGGCAAAAGAAACAGCAGTGCGGGATTTTGCAGCGCGTCAAGGTCGATTTTTCCGAACACGGTGTTCACAACAAGGGAAGGCATACCCGCCGAAATAATAAGCTTGGTCATAAGCTTTTTGTGTTCGCGGCGCAGATAGCCGAGTTTGCCGAAAAGCCAGCCCACGGCGACCATGAACATCACGATAAGCACGGCCGTAAGCGAATGGAATGTTGTTTCAAGCATTGTTTGTTACCTTGCCTTTGACAGAGTATTTGACAGAAAGTGTTTTTAATTAATGCGAAGAAAACCTGCAAACGGAGCATTCCGTGAAGCAGCGCCTCACAAAACGCTCCGTAAATCGGGTCCAATATGAATCGGTCTTCGGTTCAGCCGTTTGCAGGCTCCGAAACTCGAGCATTTAACTCAAAGCGCAGGTTTTACTTGCAGATCTTCCTGCATTCGAGGTAATACCTCTTTTCATGTGCTTCGCCCATTGAGAAAGTCTTGCGGGGCAGTGCGCCGTCAAAAACAACGGTGCGGAAGAATGCGCTCTTTTCCATGGGGGGAAGCAGGAAGCCGATGTTGCCGTGCTTGCTGCCGAGGTCGTTCACAACGTCTGCACCATGGATATAGTCGATAGTCGCACCTTCGGTTGCTTTAAGAACAACGTCAAGAGCGTTTTGAAGCGTGCCGACTTCAAGCTGTGCATTGGGTTTTGCAACAACAATAAGTCCTTTGCCGTTTTCGGTAATGACGGGAATAACGTGCGCGCCCTCGGGAGCGGCCTTCTCCGCCTTTTCCATGCAGCATTCGCAGTCATAGAAGTTGATTTCGCATTCGCCGTTGTTCTGCTCCGCAAGCTTCGCCTTCAGTGCTTCAAGGAATGCGGGAACATGAACGTTGAAAACGACCCTGTGGATGGGTTCGAAAACGATGCCGTCATCGTGAACGTTTTCAAGTTCAACAAGTGCAAAGCGTGCGGGGTGATCCGCCTGCTCTTCGGGGGTGAGGGTGGCCTTGACTTTTTCCCAATTTGCTTTTGCGGTTGCAAAGCTGTGGTTGCCGTCGCCCATTGCAAACAGCAGGGGGGGCATTTCGGTGCCGTACTTGTTGGGATCAACAAGTGCGTTCAGCGCGGAGATAACGTCCTCGATCATGCCTTCGTTGTTGACGAACCAGCCCTCAATGTGTCCGCCGTTCTGCATAAGGTCGAAATCGTAGAGCTTTTCAGTGTTCTGAAGCTTTTCCGCAAGGGGTTCGATAACGGTTTTCTTTTCATCATCGATAAGAACAAGAATATGGGGCAGCTCAAGCAGTGCGCCGTCGCGAATCTTCAGGCGGGGCGGGATGCGCTCAACGATCGTGCCCTCGGTTGCGCGGATAAGGGTGGTTGAACCCTTGGAGTAGTCATAGCACTCGAGATCCAGTGCAACAACAAGTCCGTTGCGGGTGTTGCCGCCGACGCTGCGGCGCGTGAAAACGAAACCTTCGCCAAGATTTTGAAGGATGCCGTTGTCGATATAGTCGTGCATTGCCTTGCGGATCGCGGCAATTTTTTCGGTTTCGCCGGGCTTTTCAAGATAAATCTCCGGAAGCATAAGGCGCAGGGTGGACGGAGCATCGCCGACGATCTCTTCGCACTTGTTCCAATAGTCAGGCTGGGAAGTGTACTGGTCGCACGCAACGCATGCCCATTTGGTAAGGTCAACATTCTTTGCGGGCATCAGGATTTCGGGAACCATGATACCGATATTGTTCTTGAATTTCGGGTTCATTGAAGTAATTCCTCCGTGATTTAATGAATGCTTTGCGCATTCCGTCATTCATGCCAATTTTACAACACTTTTCCTTTTTTGGCAACGGTTTAAACGCTTTTTTTCAAATATATGCCGCGCGGCAAAACACCCCCGCCGGGTATTACATTACCCGGGCAGGGGTTTTATTCGGAAAAAGAAATGAGGCTCGTTATCGGTTACGGTTAATTCCCTTTTCTTTCATTCAAACCTTATGCTCTCTGCAACGCGCTTGGAAAGGC